>Ga0209534_10000545_pt1 | contig 43241 bp, 46 predicted proteins | sample COG_07_FD_184751 | JGI IMG/M metagenome (GOLD analysis project Ga0209534, IMG submission 184751) | Pelagic Microbial community sample from North Sea - COGITO 998_met_07 (SPAdes) (version 2) | ecosystem: Environmental > Aquatic > Marine > Neritic zone/Coastal water | place: Helgoland, sampling...
AAAACGCTTGCACATTAAAGCTATGGCCGCATAATATTAACAGATGGAGCAGAATACTCTCTTATTATAAAGACTTAAAAACCCAACTTTCCCTGATGACGTACAATTTTTAAACAAACAAAAAAATTCATATAAATGTTTTATTTCATATGTTTAATTAACTTAGTTAATGTAATTTATTGGTTAGGTGTCTTGGTCTAATGAATAACCTGCAGAACGTACTGTTCGAATGATATTTGGCTTGCCGCCTTCATTTAACGCTTTTCTTAGTCTTCGAATATGAACATCAATCGTTCTAGCTTCAACATATATGTCATTGCCCCAAACCATGTCTAATAGTTGTTCGCGAGAGAAAACACGGCGTGGGTTTTCCATGAAAAATTTTAAAATATTAAATTCTGTAGGACCCAGGTGAACAGATTCACCGTCTCTTTTTATTTTACGGTATGATAAGTCCATTACAATACCACCATATTCAAGAGTTTCTTCACTTAATGCCGGTCTAATGCGGCGAAGTATAGCTTTTATTCTAGCAACAAGCTCTTTAGGAGAAAAAGGTTTCGTAATATAATCATCGGCACCTGTATCTAGTCCACGAATTCTTTCGTTTTCTTCACTTCTCGCCGTTAACATTATGATTGGGATATTTTTAGTAGATTTGCCACGTCTTAAGCGTCTACACACTTCAATGCCAGAAAGGTTAGGGAGCATCCAATCTAATAAAATTAGGTCTGGAAGTTCAGTTTGAGCCGAAAGCAACCCTTCTTCGCCGTCCATTTCTATTTTTACAGAAAAACTTTCCTGTTCCAAATTATACTTAATAAGTTCGGTCAGGCTAGGGTCATCTTCAATTACTAATATTTTAATAGACATCTTATTTAGCTCTGTACAATTCGTGATAATTACTTTTGTTACTAGCACAAATATTGCATCTATATATTACACAATTGTGACATAAATTATATTAATTATCTAGGAGTGGAAGCAATATCGATGCTGTTGTGCTCTTACCGACTTCGCTTTGAAATGATAGCTGTCCGTTATGTCTTTGGACAATATGCTTTACAATTGCAAGTCCAAGACCAGTTCCACCGAGACTTCTAGATCGTGCCGTATCAACCCTATAAAAACGCTCTGTAAGACGCTCTATGTGCTCTGGAGCTATACCACTTCCTATATTTGTGATGTCTATTTGTACAAACTCACCCTCTGAATACTCAGAATTAGTTCTTTGTAACCTTATGTCAATATTTGTATTTTCATCACCATATTTAATGGCATTATCGATTAAGTTTTGGAAAACTTGTGTTAGCTGGTCGCGGTCACCAATTATATCATCATATTCTTCATCATTATTTATAATGATTTCCATATTCTTTTTTGCACAGCGTAAATTTAAAGTTTCTTTTACATTGCCAATGATATTATCCAATGAAATTCTTTCTTCTGGAGGGATGTGCGCTTCTCTTTCAATGTGGCTTAGTGATAATAAATCTTCAATAAGGCGGGTCATTCTGCTTGCCTCGTCCTGCATGATTTGTAAAAACCGATCAGCGGCCGTCTGATTATTTTTAGCAGGACCCTGGAGGGTTTCTATGAATCCAAGAATTGAAGCAAGGGGAGTTCTTAATTCATGGCTTACATTTGCAACAAAATCGACGCGCATACGCTCAGCTTCGCGAATGCTCGTTATGTCATATAAAGTAAGAAGTATTGTTTTACTATTCTCTTCATCTTCATCAGTATCATAGTTTTCTTCTAGCGCGTGTATGCGAAGTAAAAGGCTTCTAGACCGAGGCGCAGGTGTAATAAATTCTATTGTATCTGAATTACCCGTTGCGATCACTTGATCAATTGCTGATAAAACTTCTGCATCGGATAAGTAATTAGAAATATTATTGTTTAATAGATCATCTCCAAAAACGTTTTCAGCAGATTTGTTGGCAATTTTTACTTTTTTCTTTTCATCAATTAGTAAAAATGGGTCAGCCAAATTTTCAATAATATTAACAAATAAAGTTGGTGGCGCTTCATATTGAATTAAATCAGATGTTCTTCTTCTATTAAATGTGCGTGACACCATGAAAATTGTAAATAATATTGATGCTAAGAATAGTAAGGTTGGAGTTATATCTAAAGAACCATTAATGAAATAATAGCCTAAAACAGAAAATAAAGGGATAAAGTAAAGGAAATTTTTATTCTTTTTATTCATAATATATCTTGTGCATTGAAAATTTTGAGAATGCTATCCGATGAGATAACGTATGTCGAGAGGGCAAAATAGAATTCTTGTGTGTTTCATAATGGGACTGTTGTTAAATTTTTTTACAATGTTGTGTTTTTTAATTATTGTAATTATGAATAAGATGCTGTAAATAAACAAAATAATTTAATTGGCACGGTTTTTGTATATATATGGGCAATAAATATAAATAAAGAAATTAAGAATTAAAGACTAAATCTTACGGATAAAATTATGACCGATGTAAATGAAAAATCTGAATTAAAAGATAATGAAAGTTAACAACTCTTAGCAAGCGACTACATCGTCGTAGCTTGTTAAAGGCTGGTGCTATTGTTGCTCTGACATTACATAGTGGTGCTGCTGCAACGGCCCTTGGTAACCATGCGAGTTCAGCTGGCCTATGTGTTTTAGATCTAAGAGAAATTGCAACGAATCCTAATCACCCACGCAATGAATACATGCAAGTTCCTATAAATGGTGGACGCATCGCACGTAGAAGAGATCGTCGTCGTCATAATGGAAGAATTAATGCACGCGATTGTGAAGATGGTACGCGTTTAGAGCCGTTTGATCCTCGTAACCGTGTACACTGGGATTTCATTAAAGATTCTCGTAATGCACGTTTTGGCATGTCATGTATTAACTCGATTGAATTCGGACAGTATCGTCCTGGACCACGTCGCAGACGCAATAATCGTGTTACATAAAAATACTACTTAAGTAAAAAATATTTGTTGAGTATTATTTACTTAAATTTTGGGCAGTCCATGCACAATTTATTGTGCATGGACTTTTATTTTGGTATCATTTTTCATTAGCTTATAAGAAGGGTATTGAAATTGAGCGATCAGATTAAAAATATTACATTCAATGTACCTGATGGTAATAATTTTTTATGGTCAGAGTGGGAAGATGCAAGTGTTGTTTATGATAAACGCAGTGGACATACTCAAGTACTTAATGAATTTGCGAGAGAGATTTTAGCCTTATTTGAAGATGGCCCAAAGAAATTTGATGATATTTGCTTTGAATTAGAAGAGATTATGGGTAATGATCTTGATGATGAAAGTCTGGCCTTAATCTTTCAAACTATAAATGGGTTTGATTCAATGGGCTTAATTGAACCTGTATAATAAAGATAATAAATGAATGCCAGCGCTTAGCCCCTATTATAATCCTAATAAAATAATCGAGTTGGATGATGAAAATATTCATCACCACCTTTCTAAAGATGGTATAAATCTGGAAATTGGACCATTCTGAGTAAATGTTCAGCTTGCATTTAAAAATATACGTGAAGAATTTATAAAAATTTACAAAGAGTATCCATTTTATGATCACGATATTGTTTGGGATAATTATATTAATATTAGTGGAAGAAGTTTTTACCGCCAATACATTCGCCACAAGCATGGATCGATGCCGGAATGAGTGACGAATTTGTACCATTACCAGCAAAAATCGGTATGGTATCTCTCGAAATGGGGTTGAACTGGCACGTTGCAAGTGATTGTAAACAATATTTAATGTTTCACGCAGGAGTGGTTGCAAAAGAGGGGGTTGGCTTGATAATGCCGGCAGCATCAGGTAGTGGAAAAAGCACTTTAGCTGCGGGGCTTTCTTATCGTGGATGGCAACTTCACTCTGATGAATTTGGTCTTTATGATATGAATTCGCAAGAATTGGTGCCTTATCCTCGTGCAGTATCACTAAAGAATGAATCGATTGCCGTCATGCGTGATTGGGTTTCAAGCGTAGACGATAAATATAATGAATATTTTACCGAAGAATTTCACGGAACCCCTAAGGGAACCATTTGTTATATGCGTCCTCATAAAGATTCAATCGATAAAATGCATGTTAAAACTAGACCTAATCTAATTATTCTGCCCATTTTTGATGCAACGGCTACGCCAGAGATTCGCCCGATAACGAAAGCGATGGCTTTTTTCCGTCTTGTATTATCTTCTGCAAATTATGGAGATATCGGTAAAGATGCTTTCCTGGCCATTTCAAGAATTATTGAAGAAAGCGAAGTGTGCGAAATAATATATCCAAATCTTGAGGAAGCGGTGAAACTTGTTGAAGAATTTGTGGAAAAAACGTCTGAAAGTCGGGGACAACTATAATGCCTCACACGGATTCTAATATTCTTATTAATGTTCTAAGAAATCCTAATTTGATGACGGGATTATCGACTTATGAATGGAATGAGTGTCTTAGAGAAGCGAAAATTGCTGGACTCGCAGGACGCCTTGCGGCTGATGCAATTTATTTAGATATAATAGAACAATTGCCACTAAAGGTTCAAAATACTTTTCAGTCAAATACTTATAAAAGCCAATCCTCTACTCGTAAGATTAAATGGGAAATTAATCGTGTGCGCCGCGCAATGCAGGGTAATGATGAAAAACTAATCTTATTAAAAGGCGGTGCATATATTGCAGAAGAATTAAAATGTACACAGGGCAGGGTGAGTGTTGATTTAGATGTGCTCGTTGCAAAAAACCGGATTGATTTTGCAGAAGAGAAATTCTTAGCAGCAGGGTGGGAACATCAAGTCGAAAATGATTATGATCAAAAATATTACCGTGAATATGCGCATGAGTTGCCGCCAATGGTCCACCCAGAACGATATATAAGCATAGATGTTTATTATACAATTCTACCAATGACAAGTAGAGTAAAGCCGGATATTCAAAAAATGATCAAGGATTCAGTGATAAGCTTGGATGGTTTTTATGTCTTTTCCAAAGTGGATATGCTTTTGCATAACGTTGTTCATTTATTTCAAGACGAAGAAATAAGATCTAGTTTAAGAAATTTACTAGAACAACATGATATGTTTACGGAATTTGGTCAGAATGAAACGTTTTGGCAAAGCTTAGTTCCAAGAGCAGTTGAATTAGGATTAACAAGATCATTATATTATTCATTGCATTTCACAAAACTGATTTTTCAAACCGATATTCCAGAAAATGTTATGACAGAAATTGCCCCTTATGGTCCCGGTGCTTTGACAATGGGATTGATGAATTGGATGGTTCCCGCCGTTATATCCACCACCCTTGGTGCAGGAGGTCTAAACAGGTGGATATGTCAAAATGGACTTTATATGCGTTCGCACTGACTTAAAATGCCGCCACTGTTATTAGTTAAGCATTTGACCATCAAGTTTTTTATAAATTTCACGAAAAAAGAAGAAACTTACTCACCGTAATTATTAACGGCATGGATGAATTGATCAAAATGATCAATTATAATATCTGGCCCCAATTGTGAAACGGGCGTTTCGGTATACCCAAATGTCACGCCAATCGTCAGCATTTTTGCCGAATTCCCTGCCTTAATGTCATTAACGCTATCACCTACCATTATCGCGTTAGCTGGATCAGCGCTCATCAATTTGCATGTTTCATATAGATGGCGTGGATCTGGTTTTTTAAATTCAAAACTGTCTCCGCATGTAATTGCATTGAAATAGTGCTTAATTTTTAAGTCTTCAAGTAAGGTATGTGTTAATTCAATATTCTTATTAGTACAGATGGCAATATTAATATTTTGGCTTTTTAAAATATCAAGTAGTTCAAGTGTCCCAGGAAAAATTTCAGTTTTATCGGAAATATGACTTAAGTAATATTCAAGGTATTGATCAAGCAATATATCTAGTTGGTCCTCAGATGGCGCACTTCCAGTATGACTAAAGCCTTTTAAAATAAGGGCTTTTGCACCTTGTCCCACCATGTTTCTAATTAGATTGTTTTCAATTTCATCGCGTCCGTTTTGTTTTAAAATATAATTTAATGTTGCTGATAGATCGAGTGCTGTATCGGCAACAGTACCATCAAGATCAAATAAAATTGCACTGGGTTTATTTTTAAGCATTTTTTCTTTATTTATTCCGTGATTTTTTAATTATGTTCAGTATTAATTAATGTTATGGCACTAAGCTAAAAAAATTAATAGTCAGAGAATATTATAATAATAGGAAAAGTTCTAAAAAATGACACATACTGAACTTGCAATTGTAGTCCTTGCTGCTGGTAAAGGCACAAGAATGAAGTCAAAACTGCATAAAGTGCTGCATCCATTGGGCGGGCGTCCTATGTTGCATCATCTTATGGATACTGCTGATTTATTAAATCCCAGCCGCAATGTAATCGTTGTGGGTGCAGGTAAAGAACAAGTTGAAAACTCGGTCGGTGATAAAGCGGAAGTTGTTGTTCAAGAACCACAATTAGGCACAGGTCACGCGGTTCAAGTCACTAAGGATGCTTTAGCGGGCTTTAAAGGGCGTGTTTTAATTTTATATGGCGATGTGCCGATGGTCAGTCAGAATACTATGGAGGACATGGTTTCAAATGATGCTGATGTTGTTGTGCTTGGGTTTAAACCTAATGATGCAAAGGCATACGGACGCTTGAAAGTCAGCAGCGACGGTAATCTTGACGCTATCATCGAATTTAAAGATGCGAATGAAGATGAGCGCGCTATTGATTTATGTAACAGCGGCATAATGGCCCTTAACGGTGAAAGTATGTTTGATTTATTAGATGCGCTTTCTAATGATAATGCTGCGGGTGAATATTATTTAACGGATGTAGTGGAAATCGCCAATTCAAAAGGATTGAAATGTGCCGTTACGATGACAAGTGAACAGGAAGTCACGGGTATTAACAGCCGTTCAGAGCTTGCCAGTGCTGAAAAAATGTATCAACAAACGAGACGGCAGTATTTTATGGATGAAGGGGTGACCTTAATTGATCCGGAAACTATATATTTTTCATATGACACAATAATTGGTCGTGATGTGGTTGTTGGGCCGAACGTATTATTTGGGCCAGGTGTTGAAATTGCTGATGATGTAACTATCAATGCCTTTTGTCACCTTGAAGGGGCGAGCGTTGGAGAAGGGGCATCAATTGGTCCATTCTCAAGATTACGTCCCGCTGCCAAATTAGGAGCAGGTGTAAAAGTTGGTAATTTCGTAGAAATCAAAAAAGCCGATATAGAAGAGGGCGCAAAAGTCAGTCATTTGAGTTACATCGGTGACGCGCGTGTTGGTAAAAATACAAATATTGGTGCGGGCACGATTACATGTAATTATGATGGTTACTTTAAATACCATACAGATATTGGCGAGGGCGCCTTTATTGGTTCAAACAGCGCATTGGTTGCCCCTGTAAATATTGGTGATGGCGCCATTGTTGGTGCCGGAAGCGTCATTACAACGGTGGTTGAAAGTGACGAACTAGCTATAGAACGTAGCAAGCAACGCTCTGTCGCAGGTTGGGCTAATAAGTTTAGAAAAAAACAACAAGAAAAAAAGAATAAATAGAGGGCAGTATGTGCGGAATTATTGGGATTATTAGTCAGGAAGATGTTGCAGGACGTATCGTTGATGGTCTTAGACGTCTAGAATACCGTGGCTATGATAGCGCAGGGGTAGCAACTATATTTGACGGCAATACAATTGATCGTCGCCGTGCAAAAGGTAAATTAAAAAACCTAGAAGCGAATTTAAAAGATTATCCCTTACCCGGAAAAGTAGGCATCGGACATACCAGATGGGCAACACATGGTGAGCCCACGGTTGAAAATGCCCATCCTCATGCCTCAGAAAAAGTGGCCGTGGTTCATAACGGCATTATTGAAAATTTTCGTGAGCTTCGCGAAAGACTATCCGCAAAGGGCCATATTTTTAACACGGAAACAGATACTGAAACCATCGTTCACCTAATAACTGACTTTCTAGATCAAGGAATGTCATCCCGTGATGCAGCGGAAGCGGCATTAGGTGAACTTGAAGGGGCGTTTGCCCTTGCGATTATATTTGATGGTGAAAATAATTTAATGATAGGCGCAAGACGCGGTAGCCCATTGGTATTGGGATATGGCGCAGAAGAGAATGCTGGCAAAGAAATGTATCTCGGTTCTGATGCAATTGCACTTTCTCATCTTACTAATAAAATTAGCTACCTCGAAGAAGGGGATAGAGTAGAAATTACTGAAAATTCTGCACAAGTTGATGATGAAAATGGGAAAAAAGTTGATCGCGAAATTCACACCGTTGACGCAGCCAGTGGATCGATTGATAAAGGCAACTATAACCATTTCATGATGAAAGAAATATATGAGCAGCCAACCGTCGTGGGACAAACGCTTGGCACGCTTATTGATCCGCTTAAAGGTCATATTGACCTTCCGGAAGTGCCATTTGATTTGGCATCGATCAAGCAAGTTACCATTATTGCTTGCGGTACCTCTTATTATGCGGCGATGGTCGCAAAATATTGGATGGAACGCCTTGGACGCATTAACGTGGATGTGGATATCGCATCCGAGTTTCGTTACCGTGAACCGGTGATGGTTGATGGCGGCCTTTCAATTTTCATTTCTCAAAGCGGTGAAACCGCGGATACGCTTGCGGCACTCAAATATGCGAAATCACAAGGTCAACATATCTTATCAATTCTAAATGTCGCGAAAAGCTCAATGGAACGTGAAAGCGATATTGTTCTACATACGCATGCAGGACCGGAAGTGGGTGTTGCCTCAACCAAAGCATTCACCTGTCAATTGGCCGTGCTCGCTTGTTTTGCAATTGCCCATGCAAAAGCCGTTGGAAAAATTGATGCCGCAGAAGAAAATCGTCTTTGTGTGGCATTATCTGAAGTACCAGCAAGAATGGCAGAAGTGCTTAATCATGATGAAGCAATACAGGATATGGCATATGAAGTCGCCAAAGCCCGTGATGTGATTTATCTCGGCCGTGGTCTTGAATACCCAATTGCGATGGAAGGGGCCCTTAAGCTTAAGGAAATTTCCTATATCCACGCCGAAGGATACGCCGCCGGTGAAATGAAGCATGGACCGATTGCCTTAATTGATAAAGCCGTGCCTATTATAGTGATTGCACCAAGTGGTCGTTTATATGAAAAGACCGTTTCAAACATGCAAGAAGTGATCGCGCGTAAAGGGCAAGTTTATTTCTTTACTGATATCGAAGGCGCGAAAACGGGCGGCGAAGCGGCCATAGCAACAATCGCACTTCCAATGCTTGATGAATTTGTGACACCAATTTTGCACGCAATTCCGGTTCAACTTTTGAGCTATCATGTGGCGGTCGCAAAAGGCACAGACGTCGATCAACCAAGAAACCTCGCAAAATCGGTAACGGTGGAATAATTTTCTTTATCTAAATTAAATATTCTATATTAGTTTTATTAAATTTGCCGCCATTTTAAACGTCCACTTTCGACCCAAAGCGGCATTGAAATTGAGTAATGCTTATGCGATACTATATTTCATTCAACTGAATTGTTTACTATCAATTAACAGTGGAGAGGTATCGGGGGTAACTGTGAAGATCAAATCGAAGACTGCCTTTAGAATTGGAATATCTTCATTTTTTTTGGTATTATTGATGCACACACTATATTCTTTTAGTGGTAGTGGAGAAAGCGTTTCTTATTTTTTAACAAGTGCGCTGTTATTTATTTTGCCGTCATTGATTATTCCTATTTTGTTTTTAATTTTTAAACATCCATTAATTGCTTTTGGAGGAGTAATTCCTATTTTACCATGGTTGTTGTTAGCATATTATGCAGACCATATAATGCCGTATCAAGGTGGTGGCGCATCTATTATGTATGTCGCTGTGGTATTTTGGGGTTTCCGTCTTCATTAGTAGGTATGGGAATAATGGCAGCTATGTTAAAATTTCGTTGGCTTTCAATCAAGGAAACCTAAACGTCCGCTTAGGGTCGTTAGTAGACGATTGCGAAATTGTGATTTATGTAGAGAATTAATCCAATTTAGTTGAATAAGTTTTCTTGTATGCGATAAAAATTCGTGCATAATATTTTTATTATGATGAGATGGAAAATATTAGAGGCAGCGGAAAATAGTTCTTCACTTGAGGACGTGTTATCGCATTTCAAAGATCACTCCACATATGGACTTGAAGAAGAAGGCATTCTTCAAATTCTCAGGCTTTATAAAAATACACTTTCAGAAGAAATTCAAAGAGATTTGGACGCTAAATAAGAAGTCGCCGCAGTCTCTTTAGATAAAAAATTCTTAAAGATTGCGGCGACCTTCCCACTCAGGAGGGAGTTAGTGTGATAAGTATACAGAGTGTTTTTGATTACTCAAAAGCTTTTTTGTCACTCCTCCAAAGATGATTTCACGAAGCCTTCTGTGACCCCATGCACCCGAAACAATTAAGTTTGCATCTATATTTTTAGCAGTTTCAAGTACTCTATCTGCTATTGCCATACTTGTATCTTCGGTTAATGCTTCTGCATTAACGCCGTGGCGGGCAAGTTTCTTGCAAATATCGGCTTCTGGTAATCTATGTTTCCCATCTTCTGCGATGGTGAGCACGGTTACCATATCAGCATTTTGCAATATTGGTAATGCATCATGGACCGCTTTGACGCTTTGTTTACCGTTATCCCAGGCGATTAGAACGTTTTTATAGTTCCCATTATCGCCTTCACTCGGAATGACGATTACAGGCAATCCATTTTCGATGATAAAATCATGGGTTACGCTTAAGATATCGTCGAAATCATCGCCTTTTTGACTAAGGATTGTTAAATCCGCTGCACGCGCATGAAGATTTAATTGAGTGAGAACATCGCCCGTTTGTTGATACCAATCATATCGAACACCAGATGATTTTAATTTCTTTTCATATTTTTCGCGTAATGCTTCGGCTTCTTCTTCTTGTTCTTTTTCAAAGTGGGCAAATGATACGCCGCTATATGCTTCGATTGAAACAGATTTCACCATATCACCCATTGGGGTAAGTATATATAACGCAGTCACATGCGCGTCATATTTATTGGCAAGATCAACTGCCAAATCTAAGCGCTCTTCAGCGCCTTGTGCATTCCCGACGGGAACTAATATTGTCTTGATCATTTGCTTCTCCTGAATGTTAATGAGACTATTATTTGCCTCAAAACAAACATACTAAAATTACGGATATAGTAATTTTACGCAGATCAAAATTTTATCGAAATTGTAAAAGAACTTGTGAAACATAGTGATAAAAGATAAGTTTCAAGTTAGAAAATTAAGGGACTGATTTTATGAGTGAACAGATACTATCCGGTGTTTTTGAAGAGATAGAAAAACAAGAAAAAAGTCTAGTAAGACTTTGTCAGGATCTCATACGGTTCCCGACTATCAATCCACCAGGGAACGATTATCAAGCAATTGTCGAATATATCGGAAATCGATTAAAGAATAGAGGGTTTTCGATTGAATATGTACGCGCTTATGGTGCACCTGGCGATAGCGCAGATTATCCCCGTTATAATGTTATTGCCCGTTATGAAACAGGCCGACATGGGCCGTGCGTGCATTTCAATAGTCACATTGATGTCGTGGAAACGGGTGATGGATGGACTAAAGATCCATTTGCCGCTGAATTAATTGATGGTAAAATATATGGACGTGGTGCCTGTGATATGAAGGGGGGATTGGCTGCTTCGATCATCGCGGCAGAAGCGTTGATTAGCAGCGATATTGAGCTTAAAGGCGCGATTGAGATTTCCGGGACTGCTGATGAAGAGTCCGGTGGATTAGGTGGTGTCGCTTATCTTGCGGAAAAAGGATATTTTTCAAAAGACCGTGTTGATCATGTTATTATTCCAGAACCATTGAATGTAGATAGGGTTTGTCTCGGTCATCGCGGGGTTTGGTGGGCCGAGATCGAAACCCATGGCCGGATCGCTCATGGATCAATGCCGTTTTTGGGAGATTGTGCCGTTCGCCATATGGGTGCCGTCGTCGCTGAATTTGAAGATAAACTTTACCCGGCAATGGCTGCTCGTTTTACTGAAATGCCCGTTGTTCCGGAAGGGGCAAAACAATCGACGCTTAATATTAATAGCATTCATGGTGGTCAGGAAGAGGGATCAGACGGGCTTCCGTCCCCGTGTGTGCCTGATAGTTGTAGAATGATTATTGATAGGCGTTTTCTTGTTGAGGAAGATTTAAAAGAAGTGAAGGGTGAAGTGACAACAATACTAAATGGTCTAAAGACTTCGCGTGAAGGTTTTAAATATGAAATCCGGGATATGCTCGAGGTAATACCAAGCATGACTGATATTAATTCACCCGTAGTACAAGAAACGGCAAATGCGATTAAGGATGTTCTTGGTAAAGACCCAGATTTCATTTGTTCACCGGGCACTTATGATCAAAAGCATATTGACCGAATAGGAAACTTAAAAGACTGTATTGCGTACGGTCCAGGTATTCTTGAGCTTGCTCATCAGCCCGATGAATATGTGGAAGTTGATGATATGGTTAACTCAGCAAAAGTAATGGCGCAGGCGGCATATAATCTTTTAATGAAATAATTAATTAATATGGTTAACGCTAACTAACTAATTTTATTACTATTTTCTTGATATTAGATAAAATTTTATGTATATTGATTCCTTAGTTTGAGTAATGATTAGGGACAATCAAATGTATTTAGGTGGTATTAATAGTTTTTGTTGCATCTTAATGATGGTCGTAGGGTTAGCGATTTATCAACAATCAAAGGATAAGCAAATCCGTCCTAATGTAAAAATTCAGCAAATGATTCAACTTTTAAAACAAGTATAAAAATATATAATTATAGAGCTCTGGGGATCTTTTGTATTTAATACAAAAGAAAAGGGGCAGGAGGGGGAGTCCTGCCCCTGAGAACTACATACTTTCTATTTTGGGGGGGAACAAGAAAGTATGTGTGGCTTATAGCATTATAAAAAGTGCAAAATTATCATGCTATAATCTTTTTACGCACCGGTTTCTTTTTTGGATCAAAAAAATATAAAAAAAATGAAAAAAAATAATAAAAGCAGGAACCGTCGTTCCTGCCCCCCAATACACCATGCCCTAATTGGGGTAAGAGCAGGTGTTTTGTATTCTTTAAAGACGAAATAGATATACTTAATATCCAAATTTAAGGCCTCTAAAAAACAATATGAACATATTTTGTTCCCTAGTCAAGAAAAAAGTACGTTATTAGTACGTGAAATATTATTTTATTTAGTCATTATGTCATTATGTCTGATAAAAAAAGAATATGGATATCCCGCCGCATTGCGGAGCTGGGTAAAAAGAAAAAAGATTTAGCGGGAGCCTTAGGCCTTCCTCATACTAGAATCTCCGATATTATTAATGGTAATAGATCTCTTAAAATTACTGAAATTAGCCCTTTTGCTGATTTCATGGACATGAGCTACACAGAAGTTCTTAGTCGTTTTTCGATGAAGGAAGCGGAAATCAATATCTCCTATGATGCGCTCATAAGAGATGAAAAAGAAATTATTGAATCCTACCGTGGACTTTCAGAAGCTGGAAAACAGAAGTTCCAAGAATTTATTGATGACGTAAAAGACGATAAGTAATATTCGAGCTTCATAATTTAATCTTTAAAATCTTAGTTTTACCCGTTACTGTATCTACTTAATAAGATATGGGAAATATTATATGTCATTAAAGGCAAGGGGCATTTCGAGACGAACATTTAATTTGGCTATCAGTGCTTCATTGATAGGACAAATGCTGCCTTTTAACAGTTTTTCTTTATCGAATGAACATGTTAGCAAAGATGGACTCCTTCATTTAACCGATGAAGGAAAATTGAATATATATTCAGGCGTTGGACATACGAGTATTTATTCTAAAGAAAATCCACTCTTCCTAATTAAAAAGAAACTAAATATTTCAGAAGATCAGTGCCGTTTTATGTTTGGCAGTAACCCTGAACAATTGCCGGCTCTTTTATCACAGCACATAAATCATTTGAGTTTTACGTCAAAGGCAACGAATGAAAAAGCCATAGACGTTTTGAAAACGAGTATTTCAGAAATTGGGAAAGACGCAGATCAAATATTATTGAAGAATAGAATATTGATCCTTGATGATCAAATTTCATTGAAAACAAAAAAAATGGCAAATCAAATAAAAGGTAACGGTATTATAGTTGCCGTTAAAGAAGTGGTTTGATGCGGCGTTTATTTACAATTTTTATATTAAGCGTATCACTTATAACCTCTGCTTCTGCGCAAACGACTTTAAAAGTTGGTTTACAACTTGAACCGCCGAACTTGGATCCAATATCCGGTGCGGCTGCGGCAATTGATGAAGTGGTTTATGGAAATGTCTTTGAAGGACTGGTTCGAATTGATGAAAATGGGGACATTAAACCGGGACTAGCCAATTTTTGGCAAATATCAACGGATGGGAAATCATATCTTTTTAATTTAGCCGAAGGAGTAAGTTTTCATGACGGCAGCCCATTTGACGCTGAGGATGTAAGGTTTTCTTTTAACCGGGCGCGTGCGCAAAATTCAACAAATGCAAAAAAATATATATTCGAGCCCATCGCAAATATTGATATTTTTGACCCTTACACAATTATGATCAGTTTAAATCAGGCAAGACCGGATTTTTTATTTAATATTGGACTTGGTGATGCGGTCATTGTGTCTTCGAAGAGCGTCGATAAAAATGCGTCTCAGCCAATTGGTACCGGACCCTATAAATTTAAAAAATGGGTGCGTGGTGACCGAATTGAATTTGAACGTAATGAAAATTATTGGGGGGCGCTTCCAAAAATGGAAGCAATCACTTTTAAGATTATCACAGATCCACTTTCTGCTTATACGGCAATGAAAGCAGGCGATATTGATACCTTTCCAAATTATCCAGCGCCAGAAAATTTGTTTTTATTTAATAATGATCCTTCATATGAAGTTGAAGTGGGTCTAACGGCCGGCGAAACAATTCTAAGTACCAATAATAAGCGGGCCCCTTTTGATAATATCTTAGTTCGAAAAGCAATGGCCCACGCCATTAACCGCAAAGAAATTATCGAAGGCGCTATGTTTGGCAATGCAGAGCCCATCGGAAGCCACTTTGCACCAACACATCCGGATTATGTGGATTTAACGGGGCTTTATCCGCACGACTTAACAAAAGCTAAAGCATTTATGCGTGAAGCGGGTTATGGGGATGGATTTACGGCTAGCTTGAAATTGCCGCCGCCAATATATGCAAGAAGGACGGGGGAGTTGATCGCACATCAGCTTTCCAAAATCGGCATTAAAGTCAATATTGAAAATATGGAATGGGCGCAGTGGATTGATCAAGTGCTCAGAAACCTTAATTATGATTTAACCATTGTGTCCCATGTGGAACCTATGGACATTAATATTTATGCTAACCCGAATTATTATTTCGGGTATGATAATAAAGAATTCCAAGCCATCATAAAAAAAATTGATAGCAGCTCTAACCCAGAAGAAATCAGTGCGCTTTATAAAGAGGCGCAACGTAAAATCGCCGATGATGCCGTTAATGGCTACCTGTTTCAAATGGGAAAATTTGGTGTTTGGAAAAAAGGCCTTAAAGGGATGTGGCGTAATTATCCAATTCGGTCCAATGATTTTCGCGATGTTTATTTTGAGGAACAGGAAGGGCTAATGAATGATTAGCTTTTTGTTGAAACGCTTATTTTCTTTAATTCTGACATTGTTTGTTGCAACGATAATTATTTTTATACTCATCGAGGTGGTGCCGGGCGATCCAGCAGCATTTATGATGGGATTATCAACCAATACCGACGCAGCAGATGCCCTTAGAGCAGAATTGGGTTTAAACCTTAGTGCTTGGGACCGATATTTTAATTGGATATCAGGTATGCTGGTTGGTGACTTTGGGATTAGTTATACCTACCGAATTCCTGTATCAGAATTGGTTCTTGATAGACTTACCGTTTCCTTACCACTGACAATTTATGCATTAATATTATCGACCATCATCGCTATTCCAGTGGGTGTGATCAGTGCATCAAAGCGTGGCTCATTTTCAGATACATTTTTGATGGGAACCGCTCAAATCGGTGTTGCTATTCCAAACTTTTGGTTTGCAATTTTATTGGTTCTATTATTTTCAACAACGCTGCAATGGTTTTCTGCAGTTGGGTTTGTGGGATGGGAAGCAGGATTTTTCCCTGTATTAAAATCATTGACACTGCCGGCAATTTCGCTCGCGTTGCCGCAAGCGGCAATTCTTTCGCGTGTGATGCGTTCATCCGTATTAGAAGTAATGGATGAAGATTATATCAGAACGGCGCGTGCAAAGGGACTAACCAAAAGGCAGGCATTAATTCGACACGGATTAAGAAATGCGATGATACCTGTTTTAACCATTTTAGGATTGCAGTTTTCTTTCCTCTTAGCGGGCGGGATTATTATTGAAAGTATTTTTTCATTGCCTGGACTGGGACGTCTTGTATTTCAAGCAATTGCACAGCGAGATCTAATTGTCGTGAAATCTATTGTCACTTTGCTCGTTTTGGCGGTTGTGATGATCACTTTTCTTGTTGATCTTGCTTATGCTTGGGTTGATCCAAGATTGCGTGAAAGGGGGGAAAGATGATCATTCAATTATTCAAGAAATCTCCCTTAAGTTTTAAAATTGGATTTTTTATAAGCATTGCTTATGTCATAGCTGCGCTCCTTTCTTTTATTTGGACGCCTTATGATGTTATGGCGATAAATTTGGAAAAAAGATTTATAGCCCCGGGTATAGGTCATATCTTCGGGACAGATCATTTTGGCAGGGATATCCTATCCATGATTATGGTAGGGGCAAGAAATGCAATAGCCGTATCATTAGTAGCTGTCGGTATTGGGATGATTATTGGTGTGCCACTTGGTCTATGGTCGGCGGCGACGCGTTCAACAGGCGGCCGGGTCATTGATGAAATCTTAATGCGGGGAAATGATTTGGTCTTTGCGTTTCCGTCATTATTAATGGCGATCATGATCACGGCTGTTTTTGGTCCAGGGGCAATGAATGCAATCATTGCAATTGGCATATTTAATATTCCTGTATTTGCCCGTATGTCACGTGGTGGTGCACTAGGGTTATGGGAAAAAGAATATATTATGGCAGCAAGAGTTGCTGGTAAGGGTAAAGCGAAAATTTCATATGAGCATATCCTGCCGAACATTATGAATTTATTAATTGTGCAGGCGACCATTCAATTTTCAATAGCAATTATTGCAGAAGCCAGCCTTTCTTACGTTGGCCTTGGTACGCAGCCACCAAACCCAAGCTTAGGTCGGATGCTTTTTGAGGCACAGACAATGATATTTTTTGCACCATGGTTAGCATTAGTACCAGGTTTGGCGATTGTCATGTTGGTACTTGGTTTAAATCTAATGGGTGACGGTTTAAGGGATATATTGGATCCTAAATTACGTCGGAAAGAGCCCGACGGTGTGGAGGCGAAGCAAAATGTCTCTTCTTAATGTTCAGAATTTATCATTATCAATTTTTGATGCAGAAATATTGAGAAATATCAATCTTAGGATTGAAAGTGGCCAAATTGTTGCGGTTGTTGGTGAAAGCGGTTCCGGAAAATCGATGACATCCAACGCGATTATGCAATTATTGCCAGAAGGCACAAAGTCAGATGGATCAATTTGGCTTAATGATTATCAAGACCTGCTCAAAATAACTGAAGCAGAAATGTGTGAAGTGCGCAAAACGAAAATCGGAATGATTTTTCAAGAGCCTACGAAAGCGTTAAACCCGCTGGAATCCATGGGTGCCCAGGTCATTGAAGCCATTAAATTAACAGAGCCGGGATTAACGCGCATTCAATATAAAGAAAAAGCGGAAATTGTTCTTCATCGTGTAGGCTTGGAAAATAGTAGGTTTCCGCTTTCCACCTATCCCCATAAATTATCGGGTGGACAGCGCCAACGGGTTGTAATTGCGATAGCAATATCACAGAAGCCTAAGCTTCTTATCGCAGATGAACCTACAACGGCGCTTGATGTGACAACGCAGGCAAAAATCATGTCGCTTTTAAAGGATTTGATCTTGCAGGATAATATGGGCATGCTTTTGATTAGTCATGACCTTGGTGTCGTAACGGATGTTGCGGATCATATTATAATTATGAAATCCGGTGAAATTGTTGAAGAGGGACCGACGGCACATTTTTTTAATGATATTAAACATGAATATACCAAAGCGTTGTTTGCCGCCGCAATGCAAAAAGGGGCAGACAAGTTTGTAGCAGATTACGATGAAGCGGTGCTTGAAGTTAAGAATTTAAAGAAAAGTTATAAGCTATCCGGCGGCGAAACATTAAAAGTGGTCAATAATGTTAGTTTTAAAATAAAACGCGGTGAGAATTTAGGATTAGTAGGAGAAAGTGGCTGCGGGAAATCGACGCTGAGCCGCTGTATATTGGGTGTAGAGCCTTTTTCAAGCGGTGAAATTTTGATCAAAAATAAATCTTTTACGGGACAAAAAGAATTGAGAAAGCATATCAATATTGTTTTTCAAGACCCATACGGAAGTTTTAATCCACGTCATAAGGTTGCAAGATTGGTTGCAGAACCTTTTTATGCATTATCAAATTCATTGTCTAAATCGGAAATTAATGAAAAAGTGAAAGACATGCTTAAGCATGTTGGTTTATCTGCAAGTGATATGGATAAATATCCCCATGAGTTTTCCGGTGGACAAAGACAGAGAATAGCCATTGCGCGGGCACTTATAACGGAACCGTCCGTGGTGCTCTTAGATGAGGCAACGTCTGCATTGGACGTATTGATAAGAGAGCAAATATTAGAATTGCTTGAAAAACTCTCGGATATGCTAGGAATTTCATATTTATTTATTTCACATGATTTATCAACGGTTCGTAATATCACGGACAGAATTCTCGTGATGAAAGACGGAATTATTGTAGAAGAAGGTGCGACTGCAGAAATATATGAAAATCCACAACATCCATATACAAAAGCATTGCTAGATGCAGCGCCTGATATTACAAAGACAGTTAGTAAATTAAAGGCCTAAAAATATAAAGCCAAAGTAAAAAGGACTGCCATATGAAATTTTCATTTGAAACCGACAAAATTCTAATTGCGGGTAAATGGCGAAATGCTGAAAATAATGAAACTATTGATGTATTTAATCCCTCAACCGGCGAAGTTTTATGCAAAGTTGCGCGTGGTTCAGCAAAAGATATTGATGAAGCTGTTTTAGCAGCGCAAGCGGCAATGGATGGTGAATGGGGAAGGATGACGGCGCTTGAGCGAGGTCGCATATTGACCAAAATTGGTGAAAAGATCAAAAAATATGAAGATGAATTGACCGAAATTGAGAGTCATGATGTTGGAAAGCCAGTTAAACAAGCCCGCGCAGATGCAATTGCCATGGCGCGTTATTTTGAATTTTATGGCGGTTCTGCCGACAAGGTCATGGGACACACTATTCCTTATATGGAAGGATATACCGTTTACACACTGCGCGAGCCGCATGGAGTTACAGGGCACATTGTTCCTTGGAATTATCCAATGCAAATTACCGGCCGCTGCGTCGGTGGCGCACTGGCAATGGGAAATACATGTGTGTTAAAGCCATCAGAAGAAGCATGCTTAACGGCATTACTTTTCGCACGTATCGCAGAAGAAGCAGGGCTGCCAAAGGGTGTGTTAAATGTCGTGCCGGGTTTCGGAGCGGAAGCAGGAGCAGCATTATCATCACATCCAGGTGTACATCATATTTCATTTACAGGTTCGGTTGGTGTCGGAAAGCTTGTGCAAAAGGCCGCAGGGGATAACATTGTGCCTGTGACATTAGAGCTTGGCGGAAAATCACCGCAAATCGTTTTCGATGATGCCGATCTTGATGCAGCATTGCCGTTTTTAGTGGCGGGTGGTATCCAAAATGCGGGACAAACGTGCTCTGCGGGAACAAGAATACTTGCACAAAGCGGTATTTATGAGAAATTAATTGAGATGATGTCCGAGAAATATAAGGCGCTTCAAGTAGGAAAGGCCACTGATGACCTTGATGTTGGGCCATTAATTTCCGCGAAACAATTAAATACAGTAAAAAGCTACATTGAAGCGGGTGAGAAAAGCGGTTTAAAAATAGCGGCGCAAGGTAGCATTGTTTATGATGCGCCTGAAAATGGCAACTATGTAAGTCCAACCTTATTTAGGGACGTATCAAACGATCATAAATTAGCCCAGGAGGAAATATTTGGCCCCGTTCAGGTGGTTATACCGTTTGATAGCGAAGAAGAGGCCATTAAAATAGCCAATGGAACCGAATATGGCTTAGTGACTGGGGTATGGACACGTGATGGTGGGCGACAGTTACGCATGGCGAAAGCTGTGAAAGCAGGCCAGCTATTTATCAATAATTATGGTGCAGGGGGTGGTGTCGAATTACCATTTGGCGGCATTGGAAAGTCTGGTTTCGGTAGAGAAAAAGGATTTGAGGCACTTTACGGGTTTTCTGTTCTTAAAACGGTCGCTGTAAATCATGGATAATTTACTTTAAGAAAGCATTATAAATAAATGAAATTAAATAAAAAAATTGCAATTGTCACTGGCGGCGCATCCGGTTTTGGTGCAGGAATTGTTAAAAAATTTGCCGAAGAGGGCGCTATAGTCGTTATTGCGGACCTAAATATTGAGCTTGCAACGTCGCTCGCAGATGAAATTGGGGATAATTCACTTGCGATTGAAGTTGATGTTGCGAATGGCGAAAGCGTTAAGTCCATGGTGGATAATGTCATGGAGAAATATGGCACTATTGATATTGTGGTAAATAACGCAGGAATTGGCCATATTCCGCAACCTCTTGATGAATTATGCGAAACTGTGTTTGATAGAATTTTTGAAGTTAACGCAAAATCCGTGTTCAATATGGCACAATTCATTGTTCCTATTATGAAAAAAGCGGGTTCGGGAGCCATTTTAAATGTCGCAAGTACGGGTGGTGTAAGCCCGCGTCCCAATTTAACATGGTATAATGCGTCAAAAGGATGGATGATTACAGCGACACGCGGCATGGCAGTTGAGCTTGCGCCATTTGGGATCAGGGTAAACGCTATTAACCCTGTGGCCGGTGATACACCGCTCTTAAAAACATTTATGGGTGAAGATACACCGGAGATCAGGGAAAAATTTCTTTCAACAATTCCGATTGGGCGATTTTCAACACCAGAAGATATGGGAAATGCTGCGTGTTTCCTTTGTTCAGACGACGCCAGTATGGTAACGGGCGTAGCCATGGAAGTTGACGGCGGCCGCTGTATTTAGGTAAGCTACTCATATTAAATAACAATTGGATAAAGCATGTATAAGCCAGGACGAAAGAACTTAATCACTGATGTTGAAGGAATAACCGTAGGAAATGCGGTTAATGAAAAGGTTAGAACCGGCACAACAGTGCTTCTTTGTCCTAATTCTGTTACTGGCGGTGTTGATGTGCGTGGTGGTGGACCGGGGTTACGTGATGTTGAGGTGTTAAGCCCCGAAAATTTGGTTGGACGCGCAGATGCCGTTGTATTATCTGGTGGCAGCGTTTTCGGATTAGCAGCAGGTGATGGTGTCGCAAAAGCCATGTCAAAAGAAGGGGTTGGTTTAAAATTTACCCCAAACATGCCTGCCGTACCGATTGTTGTAGGGGCCATTCTATTTGATCTTGTTAATGGTGGTGATAAGAACTGGGGAATGGAAACCCCATATCATGATCTTGGTATTGAAGCGTTAAAGAACACATCAGATAATTTTAAGCTCGGAAATAGTGGCGCAGGGTTAGGCGCGCGTTCCGGCAATAAAGAAGGGGGATTAGGTTCCGCATCCATTGATCTTGGTGATGATTTGATGGTTGGCGCCTTGGTCGCAGTGAATAGTGTTGGCAGCACATATATGCCGGACGGTGAAACATTTTGGGCGCAACCCTTTGCCATTGGTGATGAACTTGGTGGTCAAAAGTCAAATCCTGATCAAGAAGCGGCAATTACACCGGTTCCAGAAGATACCAAGATGGGCGGTATGACGCCGGGAACCAATACGACAATTGGCGTTATCGCCACATCTGCGAAATTAACATCTGCTGAATGTAAACGTGTTGCAATGATGGCGCATGACGGTTTTGCACGTGCTATTCGTCCAGTGCATATGCCATCAGACGGCGATACGATTTTCTGTATTTCGGGGGGAACTAAAGAGATTCCTGAAGGTCCTAATAGATCAAGAAGGTTGGGGGAAATTGGGGCCGCAGCCGCAGATGTCATGGCGCGTGCGATTGCGCGTGGTGTATATGAGGCCCAATAAAGCAAATTTCAATTAAATATTAACTAAATTTGCAACTAGAATTCGTCTTTTATTAATACTTATCTATTAGAATTCTCTTAAATAACGCTGGAATCGTGGTTCCAGTATCTATTGAGGGAAGATTAGATGATTACGGACATTATTAATAAGCTAAGAAATGAAGAACGTGGCAGTATTTTAATCCAGACGGGTTTAATGTTTTCTTTACTTGTTGGGCTATTAGGGGTCGGTGTTGATTTAGGGCGTGCCTATTTATATAGGTCTCAACTTTCCGGCGCACTGGATGCGGCGGCGCTCGCAGGGGCTAAATCATTCCATTCAGCAAGCCGTGATGATGAAATTAAAGCATTTTTTGATAGTAATTTTCCTGGAGGCAGGCGTTTCCATTTTAAAGAACCTAGCGGTAATGAGTTTGCCGTATGGAGTGACGCGGAATAATTTATTTCCAGCGATCTTTCTTGTCATTATCATCTGATTTGGCGGCGACCCAATGTGTGCCTTCGTCTGTTTCTTCTTTTTTCCAGAAAGGGGCATCGGTTTTTAACCAATCCATTATGAACTGTGCAGCATTAAAGGCGGCCTCGCGATGATGAGAGGTTGTAATTACCAGAACAATTTGATCCCCGGGGAGCAGCTTTCCATAGCGGTGAATTATGGTAAGGCCTTCAATAGGCCATCTATTTATTGCATCATTTCCAATTTTTTCTAATTCTTGTTCTGCCATTGCGGGGAAATGTTCAAGTGTCATGCTTTTAATAGCTTTTTCACCATGAATGTCACGAACTAGACCGGTAAAGGTTGCTATGGCCCCTATATCCGTACGATCTTTGCTAAGTGCATTAATTTCATCAGGGATATTAAAATCATCGGCTTGAACAGAGATGTGCATTTTATCCTCCGGTCATCGGTGGGAAAAAGGCAATTTCATCGTTATTGGAAATTGGATGGTCTAAATTTACATATTCTTGATTGATGGCGACACGAATTAAATCGGACTGTGCAAAAGCCGCTTTATAGTTATCACCTTTTTGTTCGAGATAATTAATCAAGCCATTTACGTTATTAATATCATTCGGTAAATCGATTGTTTCTGAAAAGTGGCCAATATTTTCACGAATAAGGGCGAAGTATAAAATATTCATCATTCGCTCACATATGTTTAAGGCCGGATTTCAAATAATCATATCCGGTATATAAAGTTAAAAGTGCGGCAACCCAAAGGCACCAATCGCCAATCATCAGGGCAGGGATAAAGTCGGGTGCTGCATCGCCTACCAGCAAGAAACCAAGGGCAAAAATTTGAATGGTTGTTTTCCATTTTGCCAGATATGTTACAGGAATGCTTACTTTTAAATCCGCGAGAAATTCACGTAATCCGGAAACAACAAATTCGCGGCATAAAATAATGATAGCAGCAATTACTGAATATCCTTCAATACGGTTAAATGCGACCATCATCATTAATGCGGCGGCGATTAAAAGCTTATCTGCAATTGGATCCATAAATGCGCCAAGGTTTGACGATTGATTGAATTTACGGGCAACATACCCATCAAGGAAATCGGTTATTCCGGCCGTGGTAAAAATCGCAAAACTTACCCAATTGCTTAGATCACCTTTTAATAGATAAAAGGAAGCAACCATCATTGGGATCATTAATATCCGAGAGAATGTGAGTATATTTGCTAAATTATTCATAAATTTTCATTTTCGTTATAATCGAATCTGATTTTATAAATATTACCACGTATGGCAATGACTTTGTCACTTAAGGGTGGAAATAATCATATATTTGTGTGGCGAGAGCCTTGCTGATGCCATTTACCTTCTGTAGATCAGAGATTGCAGCGCCTTCAACGGCTTTTGCGGAACCAAAATGGAGAAGTAATGCTTTTTTCCGTGTTGCCCCCACACCCGGCAAATCATCAAGAATGGATTTATGAATTTTTTGGGTTCTCTTGTTTCGGTGTGAGCCAATAACAAAGCGATGGGATTCATCACGTAGCCTTTGAAGAAAATAGAGGACAGGATCATTTGGTGCGAGTTTAAAGGGCGCTTTCCCGGGTAAATAAAAATCTTCACGTCCCGCATTGCGGTCAGGACCTTTGGCAATTGCAACAACGGGTATGTCTGATATGCCGAGATCTTCTAAAACCTCCATCACCGAGCTTAATTGCCCCTTGCCACCATCAATTAAAAGTAAATCGGGCCAAGTCGGCGCGCTTCTATCGGGATCTTCTTTTAATTGACGCTTAAATCGGCGCGATAATACTTCACGCATCATGGCGAAATCATCACCGGCCGAAATATTTTCAGATTTAATATTAAATTTTCGATATGATTTTTTATCAAAACCTTCCGGGCCAGACACAATCATTGCACCCAATGCGCTGGTACCTGAAATATGACTGTTATCATAGACTTCTATTCGTTCTGGTAGAGCTTCAAGGTCAAATAGTTTTGCAACACCCGCTAATAATTTTGCTTGTGATGATGTTTCTGCTACTTTTCGCTCTAGAGCTTCACGGGCATTTTTTTCAACCATTTCGACAAGTAATAGATTACTCCCCCGCTGCGGCATTGTAATATGTACTTTGCGGTCTGCTCTAATCCCTAATGCTTCTTCGAGTAATGCTTTTTGTTTTATGGTGTTATTGATGAATATTTTCTTAGGGGGTAATTTATTTTCATAAAATTGACTGATAAATGCAGGTAATATTTCATCAACATGCTGGTCTTTATCATGTCTTGGAAAATATGCTTTATTACCCCAGTTTTGGCCGCCCCGATAAAAGAAGACTTGCACACAAGTTTGTCCACCTTGTTTATAGGCAGCAATCACATCGGCTTCGTTTAATTTGCCGTCTGTTGCATCCTGTCTGCTTTGCACTGCGGCAAGTGATTTTAATCGGTCACGATATACGGCGGCCAGTTCGTAATTTTGATCTTTACTGGCTTTTTCCATTTTCTTTGTAAAACGATTTTTTATCGCATCACTTTTGCCGCTTAAGAAATCATGCGCCTCATCAACCAACGCATTATAATCGTGTTCGGAGATTTTATCGACACATGGCGCGGAACATCGCTTAATTTGATAAAGAAGGCAGGGTCTGCTTCTGCTATTAAAAATACTGTCACTACACGTTCTAAGGGAAAAAGCTTTCTGTAGTATATTTAAAGAGGCATTAACAGCGCCCACAGATGCAAAGGGCCCGAAATAGTGTCCTTCTCTTTTTTTTGCACCACGGTGTTTTAAAACTTGTGGGCTTTTTTGTGTGGTATCAATCAGAATATAAGGAAAGGATTTATCATCTCTAAGCAAAATATTATAAGGTGGCTTATAGCGCTTGATCAGATTGGCTTCGAGTAATAATGCTTCTACTTCGGTATGGGTTGTGACAAATTCCATACTGCGGGTGAGGGACACCATTTTCGCAATTCTGTGCGAAAGCCCTTTTAAATTTGTGTAATTTTTTACACGGTTTGAAAGGTTTTTAGCTTTACCGACATAAAGCACATTTTCTTTATCATCAATCATACGGTAAACGCCTGGTTGGGAACCAAGGTTTTTAAGATAAGATTTAATGATTTTTACGCCGTCGATCATGAATTAATTTATATCTAACGATTGCGATTGATCAAAGCTTTTTATTTTTTGAATAAGAAGAAGAAAACAAAATTTATAGTAAATAAAATGTAAATATCGTGATGAATCAATGACTAATAGAGGTCAAGAAAAAAGTTAAAAAACTTATCCACGGAATCTGTGGATAACTTAGTGTATAAGTTTTTATAGGAAGGATAAGAGCGCAGAACTATTGATTTTTTACCGTTTTGCCTGTTTTTTAGGCATACATATTATGTTGTTGATTTAAATGGATTATTATTAATTTACAGATGTGGTTATGTTATTGTATGTAACTTGTAAAGCCTTTTTTTTAGAAAAATATTTTATTTTTTCGGATGTTAACAACTTTGACGATTAGTTCAAATTGTAACAAAAAATAATATGCTGTAATTTCAATGATTTAACAAAAGTGTAATAGTTGTAATTCGGTTGTAAAATAAATATATAACTAATTTTTGTGGCGTTCAATTTCAACGCCAACACTTTTTGTGTTTTCAATTGCTTCTAGTTTTTCGACCCTCACGCGAACGGCAATGACACGTGGATCAATTAAGTTCATATCCGCAATTTTTCCTGCCAGGGTTTCAACCAATTCTACGTGGCCGGAATTAACGATGTTTTGAATGGCTTTAACAACCTTTTCATAACAAACGACATTTTCATAATCGTCTTTTAATGGTGATGTTTCTTCGGTAACGGAAAGGTCGACATTGACGAGTATCTTTTGAGTACGAATCTTTTCATGATCATAAATTCCGATTGAGCTTTCTAATAATAGATCGCGTACAAATACATGACGAACGCTTTTTGTTGCGTCTGCGTATTTAATCGGGGTCATATTGCTTTTATGAATTGATTTAGTCATCGTTTTATTCTTTCTTAGGCTGTACCAAGCATATATATATAAGTGATATAACCGCCAGTAAATAAGATTCCTATTACACGGTTAAAGCGTATTTTCCATTGAATGAATGGGATAAGAGCAAATGATGCAAGTGCCATAACCCATAAGTCCACAGTGAGGAAGCTTTGCGGTACTGGAACATCTGCAACGAACGCAGTGGCGCCCATAATTGCAAATAAATTAAATATATTACTACCGATAATATTGCCTAATGCCACATCTCCGTGTCCATGCCGCGCGGCCATAATAGAAGTAACAAGTTCAGGTAGACTTGTACCAATCGCAATAATAGTCAGACCAATAACGGCTTCTGAAATACCATATGATTGTGCAATAACAACACCACCATCCACAAGAATATCTGCACCAAACATTAATCCGGCTAAGCCAGTTACAATATAAAGTGTGGCTCGTCCCGTCGAAAGTGGTTTCTCCGGTAGTTCATCGAGCGTTTCATATGCATGCTCTGATATTTCTTCTTTGTCGCTTGCTAGTGACGTATCAATTCGCCCATTTTTATATGAGCTATAAAGAAAGGAAAATAAGAAAATCAATAAAAATGTGGCATGGAAATGGGTTAAGGGACCAGTGACACATAATAGCATAAAGAGAACTGTACCAAAAAGCATGATATAATAATTTTGCTTTACTTCATCACTGTCGCAAACAAAAGGATAAATAATGGCAGGGAGCCCAATGACAAGAAGAATGTTTGCAGTGTTACTGCCAACAACATTACCAAGGGCCATTGTCGGTACGCCTGCAAGCGCGGCATCAATCCCAACTACCATTTCTGGCGCTGAAGTGCCAAAGGCAATGACCGTTAACCCAATAACAAGCTTGCTTAGACCGAAATTTTCAGCAGTAGAGACAGCGCCGCGAATAAGCACATCGCCAGCGGTCACGAGTAATATCAGTCCTGCTATTACTTGAATATATTCCAAAACGGTCCCATTCCATTAATTCTAATTTAGAGCTTATATAGTGATTAATACCTCATATTCCTAGTCAATTTTATAAAAAGAACTTTCTTTTTTATTTAAATTTAATTATATAAATATTTATATAATTAGTTACATTAATAATAAAAGGGTAGGCCGCCCCATGAAGAACGAGATTTTTAAAGAAATTGGTATTGGAACGCGGTGCCGTCGCATTTTCGAAATGCTAAGCATTGAAATGGATAAAATTTATAAGGAAGAGGGCGCAGATATCAGAATGCGTGAATTTCCGATCCTTTATTGTTTACATCAAAAGGGCCCTTTATTGATAGCAGACATGCAGAAATTAACGGGATTATCCCATTCGGCAGTTAGTCAGACTGTGAAGAAGCTATCGAGCAAAAATTATCTATTACTGAGAACTGCAGAAGATGCGCGCAGCAAAATAGTCGTTTTTAGTGACCGAGGTGAGAAACTTATTTCAAAGTTAATTCCTATTTGGGAGGTTGCAGAGCGTGCCATGTCCGATATCCTTAAAAACTGTAATCATAATATTCTTGATGCCTTGGATGACTATGAAAGTGAATTAAAGAATAAGTCGTTCACGCAACGTTATAATGATTTTAAAAATAAAAAGCCTGATCAAAAGATCGAAACTGTCCCATATGACATTAAATATAAAGACGCATGGCGCCATATTAATCAACAATGGATTGAAAAATTGTTCGTTATGGAAGAAGAAGATATTATCAATCTAAGTGATCCGGAAAAATATGTGCTTGATAAGGGTGGTGAAATTTATTTTACATTGTTAAATGGAAAGCCCGTAGGTGCAATCGCATTAAAAAAACATTCCCCAATACGATTTGAATTAAGCAAAATGGGCGTCTTACCGGATGCACAGGGATTGGGAATTGGTAATATACTAGTTGAAAAGGTGCTTGAACGCTTTAAAGCAAGGGGGGGGAAGACACTCTTTCTGGATACCAATAGCAGTTTAAAACCCGCAATTACACTCTATAAAAAATATGGATTTAAGAGATTATCCCCTAAGGACGAGAGCCCATACTCGCGATCAGATTATTATATGGAATTAAACCTATAATAGCCTTTATTCTTCGCGGTGTGTGCTTGGCTTGCTCAGCACATAAAGAATACCAAAGAGCATAAGTCCGAGTGAAATGATAATGACAATTGTGGGGGCGCTTGAAAAGAATATTAAATAACTGGCACTAATACACATCATTATGAGAGCGGTCATTTTTGCTTTCAAGGGAATAACACGGTGCTGATCCCATTGTTGCAATGATGGACCAAATTTCGGATGATTATAGAGCCAATTATGGACGCTTTCGATCCATTTGAAAAGCCCCAAAGCGCCAATAGCATTAATGGTGTTGTCGGAAGAACAGGCAAGAAGGCGCCAATAAAACTAAGAATGAACATTGCCCACCCAAAGGCCATATAAAGCAATCTTTTCGTTTTTGCCTGCATGTAACTTTTCCAACTTAATATATACTAATAGCAAAAATCCTTTGCCGTATCATTTTGATAACATGCAAAGGATTAATACTGATTTAATAAGTAAAAAATCTTAGTTATTGATTTTTACTTTGCCCTCATCCGGCTGTCCTTCTTTTGGATCGATGATGTGGTAATTGGTTTGACGACCATTGATATAATTGGTGGTCTCTCCATCATAAAAAGCATCCTGTTCAAGTTTCACTTTAAATGGTTCACTGCTCCATGTTGGAATATCTACGTATGCTGTTAACTCGATTGCATAAGCCGTGTTTGCATGTAATGGATAATCTCCGCTACCTGGCACGCCTTCTTGCTTATCCCACATGCCGATTGTCGTTCCAGCAGCATGGCCATGAAGTCCGATAGGATGGCTATATATGCTAGGACCAATATTTTCCGCAATGGATTGCTCGCGCGTTAATAGAAGAATTTCATTGCCGGTTCTGCCCACTTGGAAATGATTTGTCAGGATGTCTTGAAGGCGATTTCCTTTTCGGTGCGCTTCTTTTAAAATATCCGGTGCATCACTTTCGCCATCACGAAGCACATAAGCATTTTGTTGTGTGTCCGTCATAAGATCAAGATAAGCAATCCCAAAATCAATATGAACATGATCGCCTTTATAAATCACGCCTGGATCAAGGTTATTGTCAGCAATATGTTTCTTGGACGCATCCGAACGCTCTGATTCAATGGTTGTATGGAACCATGATGTTAGTCCAAGGTCACGCACACGTTGACGGTACCACCATTTTAGATCTTCATGGGTTGTTACGCCTGGTGTTACAATTTTTCCTGAGAAACCTTCGGCAATAATACTGTGTGCAACGTCCATAACATGCTCGTAAACTTCCATTTCTTTTTCAGTGCGGGTCTCAAGCCAGCCTACGGAAAGTCGTTCAGCAGAAACAAGACGTGTACGTAGGCGATCCGGAATTGCATTTACAAAATCACGGCGTTCTGAATAAACAAGACCATCCGCATGTGCCCAGTCATCAGAATAGTTAAGGCCAATTCTTTTGGGATCGAATTCATTAAGTATATCAGCGATGCGTTGCCATTGATCGGGCTGTTCTTCTGGGTTCCAACTTCCTTTAAAGATGTCTGTAACGCCGTAGCGAGCCGCAGCGAGCCGCTCAACGCCTTTTTCAGGGCCATGATCAAGGAAAATAAGAACCGTACGGCGACGTGCGCTTAACCACGTGGCCGGAAGCATGGTTTTTAAAACTGGATCTTCGTTATATTCGCGTGACATGATCACCCAGGCATCAATACCTTCACGGCGCATTAATTCAGGGACGAATGTATCAAGGCGATGTATTAAAAGATCATCCATTACTTTGGCGCGTTCACGCATTGGAATAATTTTTTCCTTAAGTGCATCAGCACTTGCAGCGACGCTTAATAATGAAAATGCGAGAATTGAAATGATTATTTTTTTCATGGTTTTGAATGATCCCTGTAGAATTTTGCCTCAAAAAACTTTATGTGCCCCAATTAAGCAGAAAATGATGTTTAAAAAAAGTCTTTTTAAAAAATAATCATGATATATAACTGTTGTTATCTGATTTTATAAAAATAATAAGGAAGAATTAATGAAAGCTGTTGGATCATATAAAGCGCTTCAAGTGAACGAAGATGAAGCATTTTTAGATGTAGAAATTGATAAACCGGAAGCCACAGGGCGTAATATACTTGTAGAAGTTAAAGCAATTTCGGTAAACCCCGTAGATACTAAAATAAGAAAGCGCCCACATCCTGATGAAACGTTACGTATTCTGGGGTGGGACGCTGCAGGTGTTGTTTCAGCGATTGGCGATGATGTCAGTATGTTTAATGTCGGTGATGAAGTTTATTATGCAGGATGTATCACAAAACCCGGATCAAACAGCGAATACCAACTTGTTGATGAACGAATTGCCGCGAAGAAACCAACTTCGCTGGGGTTTGCTGATGCTGCAGCATTGCCGCTTACGACGATTACAGCATGGGAAGCATTATTTGAACGCCTTGGTGTTTCAAAAGGTGGTAAAGATGGCGGTAAATCAATCTTGATGATTGGCGGAGCAGGGGGCGTTGGTTCAATTGCAATTCAGCTTGCTAAAAAGCTTGGGAATCTTGAAATTATTGCTACAGCTTCACGCGAAGAAAGTGCCGACTGGTGCAAAGCACGTGGTGCGGATCACACAATTAATCATTATGAAGATATTGCTGAACAATTGGATGCAATAGGCCACACCAATGTTGATTATGTACTTTGTTTAACAAATATCGCGGGGTATTGGAAAACAATAACGGACGTGATTAAACCGCAAGGTAAAATTTGTACAATTGTTGATTTCTTTGAAGATGGTAATCTAGATCTCTTAAAACCTAAGAGTGCGACTTTTGCATTTGAGTTCATGTTTACCCGTTCCATGCATGAAACGGACGATATGGATGAAATTAACGCGCTTTTATCGGAAACGGCAGCGATGATCGGTAGCGGTGAACTCGTGACAACCACAGGCGAAGTGGTAAGTCCAATTAATGCAGACAACGTTAGAAAAGTTCATGCAACAATCGAAGAAGGCCGAGCGATTGGTAAATATGTCCTTGAGGGATGGTAGTAAAGTTGTATAGTTAAGCTAAAAGAGGGGAGTTTAGCTTGACAACGCATAGGGTTCCGAGTTTCTGGCATGCGCTGATTTGCTTTGGTGGCATTCTTATTATGATTGTCGCCGGAGTGGTCGCCTTTCGCATCAGCATTCAAGTTTTATTGATGCTCAGTATCATCTGGGCCATGATTCATAGTTATTTTCTTGGCTACAGTTTCTTAGAACTCAAGAAGATCATGTCTGATGGGATTAGTAATGCGCTTGGGGCCGTATATATCTTTATTCTTATTGGTGTTGTCGTCGCTAGCTTCCTTGAAAGCGGAACAATTACGACGCTTGTCTATTATGGTCTTGATTTAGTTCATCCGGCAGTTTTCTTACCCGTTGGTATGATTTTATGTAGTTTTATGTCGGTTTGTGTTGGGACGATGGTTGGAACAGTGGCAACGGTCGGTGTTATTTTAATCGGTATTGGTGCGGCCATGGGCGTGCCGCTTCCGATTGTTGCAGGGATGGTGATTGCGGGGGCCAGTTTTGGTGATAAAATGTCGCCCGTATCTGATACGACCAATATGGCGGCATTATCAACCGGAACAGATTTATATACCCACATAAAAGCGATGCTTTATACAACCGTGCCAACCTATATCATTTGTTTGATTATATTTTCGATTATCGGTTTGGAATATGCGGATCAATCACTATCAACTGATGGTATCATGGCTTTTAAGGCGGCAATTGAAGCAAATTTCGTGATGAGTTTACTTGGCTTTGTGCCCTTGATTGTGTTGTTTGGGATGAGCTTTAAACGTATTCCCGCAGAGCCAAGCATGATAACGGCATCTGCGGTTGCCGTTTTGATCGCATTATTTCAGCAAGACCATGATTTCGTATCAATTTTAAACAGCCTTCAAAACGGGTATAGCGCTGAAACTGGTAATGCGGACCTTGATCGGTTGCTTAATCGTGGTGGCATATTAGGAATGATGGGAACATTGACCATCGCATTATTTGCAATGGCTCTTGGTGGAATTTTAGATGGCATTGGTTATATTAAAGCAATGCTTGAGGGCACATTAAGTCATCTTAAAAACATTGTGCGATTATTAGCCGCAACGATGATCACCGGGATCATCGCGAGCATCGCAACGGGGCAATCCTATATTTCAATTGTGCTTACGGCCCAGCTTTTTAATAAAAAGTACGAAGAATTTGGTCTTAGAAGAAGAATGCTTTCAAGAACCATTGAAGAAAGTACAACGTTAATCACACCCTTAATGCCATGGTCACTCGGTGGTGCGTTTTATAGTGGCGCAATGGGCGTATCGGTGTTTGATTATGCACCTTGGGCTTTCTTAAATTATCTTAATTTTATTGTCGCGCTTGTTATGGCAATGTTTGGTATTGCGATCTTTAGAAAAAAAACGTCTGAAAGCTAATTTCTTATTCAATGCCGATAATTTTATGAGTTTGAAGGCTTAAGCGCCATTGGGGATTTTCTTGACAATATTTTACGGTTTCTTGAACATGATTATTTTCTTTTTCATCAAGTGGTTGTAAGAAAAAATTCGTGTAGTTCAAATGTGCTACATCATTCGGTTTAATCGCCGTTTGTGGATAGACAAGTTTTAATTCATCGCCCGTCTTTTGAACGAATTGATTTAAATCTTTTGGGCTTACGCAGATCCAATCAAGTTCTTTTGGTGCAGGAAGGCTGCCATTGGTTTCAACGGCCACTTCAAAACCTTTAGCTTGAAATGCTTTAATGAGTTCAACATCAAGCTGGAGGAGAGGTTCTCCACCTGTGCAGACAATATAGGGCTTTCCATTTGATGATTTTGGCCAAAATGACCATGCTTTTTCAGCGAGCTCCTCAGCAGTATTAAATTTTCCGCCGTTTTGGCCATTTGTGCCGATAAAATCTGTGTCACAAAAAGTACAAGCAGCCGCGGCGCGATCTTTTTCAAGGCCTGACCAGAAATTACAGCCACTAAAACGGCAAAATACGGATGGCCTGCCGGTATGCGCGCCTTCGCCTTGTAGGGTATAAAAAATTTCTTTTACACTATAGGTCATTTTGTTGCTTATACCTAATTGGATCTATTCCACTTGCTTCTTTAAACCCTTTTAATCTTAGCAAGCAACTATCGCACTCGCCACATGCGGATCCATCCTGCGCGGGATCATAACAGCTAGTGGTCATGGAATAATCAACACCGAGCGAAAGCCCGGTTTTTATGATTTCAGCTTTTGTCATATCAATAAGGGGTGTGTTTATGCGTACACCATCATCACCTTCAACACCGATTTTAGTGGCTAGCCGCGCCATTTCTTGAAATGATGTAATATATTCAGGGCGACAGTCTGGATAACCACTATAATCCAACGCATTAACCCCGATGAATATATCGCTGCTTTCGATTGTTTCCGCAAAAGCGAGCGCAAAAGAGAGAAAAATTGTATTTCGGGCAGGGACGTAGGTCACAGGGATTTCATCGTCAATTTCTTCTTCTGACCTTCCTTTTGGGACATCTATGTCATCGGTTAAGGCAGAACCACCAAAGGCACGCAAATCAATATCGATGATTTCATGGCGATTGATATTCATTGATTTCGCTACTTTACGAGCAGCATTAAGTTCATGATTATCACGCTGTCCATAGCTAAAACTAAGACCATAAACTTCAAACCCCCGGTCTTTTGCAATAGCCACACACGTTGAACTATCAAGTCCACCACTGAGCAAAACGACTGCTTTTTTTGCTGACATATTAAAATCCTTGTTGCTTTAAGCTTCACTTAGCGCAATTTGTGGATGAATTCCATGATTATTATGACATGACTATTATTTAATGTTCCGATATAACTGGCAAGATGTTTAATAAACGAAAGTAAATTGATGCCATTATCAACCCCAGCCGCACGAAAACATTTACATACACGTAGTATTGAACTTAATGGGTATAAGCGCGAGGATGATCTCTGGGATATTGAGGTCCATATGACTGATATCAAAAGTTATGATGTTGAAAATCAATGGAGGAACGGCATTGCGGCCGGTGAGCCGATTCATGAAATGTGGTTGAGGTTAACCATTGATGGAACTTTCTTAGTCAAAGATGTTGAAGCGGTAACAGATAATAGCCCTTTTGAAATGTGTCCTATTATTACCAGTGCTTATCGTGAGCTTGTTGGTATTAGGATTGGGCGAGGGTGGCGTCGTGCCATCAATGAAAAAGTAAAGGGAAGAAATGGATGCACACATATAACGGAATTGCTTGCGCCGCTTGCCACGGTGTCTTTTCAAACATTAATGGGTAATATTCAAAAAAATGCGAGCCAGAAAAGCAAAGCCGAAAAAGAAACCCTTAAACCAATGGTTTTAAACAGTTGTCATGCTTGGGCAGAGGATAGTGAAGTGGTGAAAAAACATTTACCGGAATTTTATAAAGAGGCCACTGATTAACGGTCAATTAGATGATCGTCGATTTTCTTTTTATTTTTCTCTTGTTTGCTTTTCGCTAATTCTTTTTCCGCTTTGGTTCGTCCGAATTTAATGCGGTTTTCATCGGCTCTTTTTTCATTCTTTTGCTTTGCGTCTATTTTACGAGCTTTTGAAAAAGATAAAATTTCAGCCATTATTTTTCACGACTCATTTTATTCATATTCATTGGGCTCCAGCTCATACCATTGTCAGTAGAACGTTCAACAAGAAATTCACGGGTATCATTGTCAATTTCTGTAAATGTAAGTCTGAAATACATTTCACCGCCATCATCTGTTGGAAAGTTTGTGCCTGCTCGTAAATTGGTAACTTGGAATTTTTCAGGGGAAATAAAGTCACCCTCATAAATATCCTTTAAACCAAAGGTATCATCTACGGCCGCAATTCGGTAAAGATTGCGGTATTGATCATAAGAAATAAAAGTTTCTACAATAAAAACATTATCAGGTTCGAGATCATGAATTTCTTCGGCAATCATTTTACCTTTTAATTTCTTAGAGTAAGTCACTTTCGAGGTAGCAATTTGTTTCCAGGCATCATTTTCATAAGCATATTGCACGGTATGCCATTTTCCTAGGATGCTATCAAGCATTGCCATTTTTTCGAGTGGTACATTTTCAATTTCTGAGGTTTGTGCCGCTATGAATGGGCTATAAAAAATAATTGCGACAACAAATAATATTTTTTTCATTTAAAAATTTGATCCTAATCTAAGTAAAAGACTTGTTGCCCCTTTGATCGTTCTAACATGCCCTGGATTAAATTGATGTAGCAAGTTAATTTGCATTCTCGCACCATAAAAATTGGCCATTGAATATGATAACTCTATATCTCTCTCCGTGCCACTAGGGCCTAGATTTACGCGATTAAAAGCCATTCTATAGCTATTATTTTCATAATTTCGTTCTGCAACGTTACTAATTGTCGCATTGCCTGATGTAAGTTTTAACGGCTGGCTGAATGTCAATGAAATCTGATCATCATCACGCAGTAGTCCTAATGATTTGATGCCCACAAGATAGCTTTGGGATTTCAGGGTAGAAATATTGCCAAGTAAAGTGCCAGCAACCGCATCAACATCTGTTATGCCATAAGTAGCCCGACCGTAAAGAGAGCTTTTGTTTGAAAGAGTGTAATCAAATTTTGCGCCAACAAACCCTGTCCTTGCGCCGTCACCAATCCTTAATACGCCAGTAGAGACGGCACCGAGTACGCTTCCTTCTTCATTCATGACACCCATATCAAAAGAAAGGGACATTTTATTTGTCAGTTGATGATTTACACGGTTTAAGAATATAGAATTTCTGATATTTAGACGTTGAGGCGCGATGTTTTCGCCAACGGTTTGCTCACTCGCAGAATACGCAAATTCCATCGTGGTTTTCTTGCCTGTTCTCGTTTTTATAGAGGCGGCACTTGTGTTGTTAGGGGCTTGTAGGGCATTAAAACCATGATTATTTGGTGCGATATAATCATCAGGTCTAAAATCTTCCATCAATTCAGCGAGCGACATACCGGTTGAGGCACTTGCTATATTATTTTCTGACATTTGAAATGAAACAGCCATTCTAAGATTGCCGACTTCGTTATTGGCGCCTAAATGGTTGGAAAAATATCGATTATTATTTTCATTAAATCGATCATCATATTGCCACCCCATTCTTATATTCATATTTTCATTAATCGAAAACGCATGATAACGATTTGTCATTGCGCCATTCATATAGCCGTCTAAATTAACAGAGGGAGTTGGCAAATGTATCCCTTTTGTAAGATCGACGTTAAATGAACGATTATAACTATCTGTAACCATAATATCGTCAAGCGCGTTTGAAAATGAAATGTCGGAGCCAAAAGCACCACCAGAGAAGATTAAATTTTGACTTGAAACACTTCCATTATTTCCAATTTCTGTGGCGGCGGCAAAACCACTTCCTGCGATCGTTAATTGACCTTGAGCCGAAAATGCTTCCTCAAGATTGATAAGGCCGCGTCCATATATATCATCTACTCCTGGGGCCCCAAGATCTGTTGCTGTTGTAAACAAGAGGTTAGTGACTTGAGATGCTGATAAATTTGGAAATGCGTCAATTAGCAGAGCTGCGGCTCCTGAAATAACAGCTGTAGAGGCTGAGGTACCGTTCGTTTGTATATAATCATAACCACTATTTATATCATAGTCAGGCGCAATGATATCGCTTCCTGGAGCCATTAAATAGACATTCATGGCATCAACGCCAGCGCGATAACTAAAATCAGATATTGTATTGTCTCTATCTACTGAACCTGCAATGATTATTTGTCCATTAGCCCAGGGTGCATAGGCAACCGCAGACGATAGTTGAGCACTATCGCCCGTGCCAGCAGGAGCACCAGCTTCAATATTTCCTGCAGGTACTACAATGACGATGTCTGCTTCAACGGCGCGTTGCATCGCTAATTGCAAACTAACGGCACTAAAACTATCTGAACCTAGGCTTTCATTAATTACATCAACATTATTTTCAACAGCGTAGTCATATGCTTTTGCTGTATCTGAATGAAAAAATGAGCAATTCTCTAGGTCAGGACAATTTGTCGCATTCGTTGCATTAATATTTAATATTTCTGCTTCAAAAGCGACACCGTGCATATTGAATGGATTATTATTGGTATCCAGATCGCGTTTTGCAGCTATGATTCCTGCCATTGCTGTACCATGGCCACTAAAATCATCAATGTCGTCAGGATCAGATGTGACAATATTTGTGCTGTTTGGGTGTAATTGACCTTCAAGTTCAGGTACTTCTGTTACACCTGAATCGATTACTGCAACCAATACGCCATTGCCAAACGAATAATCTAAATATGCGACTTGTGCATTAATTTGTGATAGTGCCTCAGAAGTGCGAAACTCCGTGGTATTATATACAAATGGTGGTCTCGGCGTAGGTGTAGGAACAGGATTAGGGGTATTACTTGTGGGAGAGGCCGTCGTTTCACCGCTACCACCACCACCGCCGCAAGCAGTAAGGCTGAGTATAGAAATAAAAGGTAATGCTATAAGTTTGTTTTTATTAAAAATGATCTCGGCTCAGCTTGAAGTTAATAATATAGATTAACACAATTCATGCTTAAAAATATAATATAAAGTGTTAATATAAATATAAAATAATTTAAATTTATTCTGATGAAATTAAGTGCTTATGGAAAATACTGATAATATCGTAATTATATATAATCCTAATGTAGGACAGCATAGAAAAAAATTCTTAGAGCGTGCCATAAAAATATTAGAATCTAATGCGAAAAAAGTTACCTTATATGCGACAGAATACCCAGGGCATGCTATTGAAATAGCGGCAAATTTAAAAAACAATATTAATTACACTATTTTAATTGCGGCAGGTGGGGATGGAACCATTAATGAAGTCATTAACGGTATTTATGGAAGTGATAAGAAATTAGGTATTATTCCTCTTGGAACTGTTAGTGTTCTTGCAAGAGAAATGGGGCTTAAATTAACGCCTGAGGATGTTGCTCGTACATTAATGCAAGAAAAGACTAAATATATTTATCCAGCACTTATCAATGGAAAATGTTTTTCATTAATGGCGAGTGTTGGCATTGACGCGTCATCTGTAAAAAATGTAAATTTAAAACTTAAGAGAAAGATTAGCAAATTAGCCTATGTAATTTCGTTTATAATTGAATTATTTAAGTCCAGTTTTCAAAGTCACAATGTGACTATTAATGCAGATGAGTACAAAAGTTTTTGCACAATTATCGCAAAAGGAAAATTATATGCAGGTGAATATATTTGTGCGCCTGAGGCAACAATTTATGATCAATATCTGCATATTGTAATGTTGAAGAAAAAAGGTCTAGTTGGATTAATCAAATTCTTTTGGGCCATATCACGAAATAATATTAAAAATTTATCGTATTTAGAAATTGTTAAAACTAAAACACTTTCTATATCTTCTAATCATAGTGAAGATGTGCAAATTGATGGGGATTATTTTGGCCCATTACCTATTACAATAAAATCTTCAGAAAAACCTATTAGTCTTATTGTGCCGGTTTCTTAATATTGCGCAAAGTGTTTAAGCCGATCAGAAGCCAAATGCTATTGAGCATTACTAAAGGTATTGTGCCATAAGAATATGTGTTGATAATTAAGCATATACTGCCTAAAGCATTTAAACCTTGATATGAATAAGTGGATGCTATTAACTTCCCATTTGAGATGAGAAGATAAGCGAGTAATAATGAACTTGCGCCTATCCAGCCAATTATATCGATGTAAAATGGTATTTCATTTGTCATTGTTTGCTCGCTTAGTCTTGAAAGTTTATAATTAATGTGCAACTATTAAAGAGTGGGTACGGTGATTTATCAATTCGGAATAATATATGCGCTACCTTAAGTTGTTATTTGTTTTATTTTTTATTACACCTAACGTATTGATTGCAAAAAATATCTCTGCAGAAGACTTTGGCAGTATTCCGGATGTCTTATCCGTAAAAATATCCCCCGATGGCTCAAAAATTTTGATGTTACGCAATATTAATAGCAAAGTTATGCTTGTGACAAGAAAACTTGACGACCCTGATGGAATTGAAAATATAATTCCTAGTAAAGAGGGGGACTATAATTGGGCCATTTGGGCATCAAATGACAGAATATTAGCTAGCATAAGATTTCGTGGCCATGAGGATCGCGGTCGAAGTTTACAGGTTAAGAATCAAAGACGCTTGGTCTCGATGACTTGGGACGGCAAAGAACAAATAAACCCGCTTAGGTTTAAAAAATATGATAGGCTCAGGAGAGCCTTTGTAAAAAGACAACCGCAAATTCAAGATACGATCGTTGATATTTTAAAAGATGATCCTGACCACATATTGCTTCAGTTAGATATTGATGCCGGTGACGAACCGGCCGTCTATAAGGTGAATATCAAAACGCGCAAAAGGTCCCGCATTATTCGAAGCCGCCGTAGTGTTGATGTATGGGTAACAGATCAAAAGCATAACGTCCGATATGCGGAAGGCACACAAGAAATTAGAGGTAAAGACACCTTTAGGCATATTTCTTTTTACCGTAAAGGCAAAAGTTCGGCCTGGGAAACGTTATTTGATTATAATATGCTAAGAGAAAATAGACCTTTTTATTTTGAAGGTTTCACCAGAGATCCAAGCGTGGTTTATATTACCCAAGATGATGAAAATGGGAAAAGAGCACTTTTTACTTACGATGTAGACAAGAAGCAAAGGCTTAAGAAAATAGCGGGTGATCCAAGCTATGATATTGTAGATGTTAATATTGATGATAATTATGAAGTTGAATATTATCAATATTATAGAGAAAAGCCTGTTTTTGTCCGTTATGGTGAGCGTGGAAAAATTCTTGATCAACTATTTGAAGAAATGTTCCCAGATCAAATAGTCAGCATTGAAAGTCAAAGCCGAAGCAAAAACGAAATTATTGTAAGTGTTACATCACCTATCGTGCCTCCGGAATATTATTTCGTCAATATTCGTGATCGAGATGTAAAAAGAGTTGCTGTTTCCTATAAAAATATTGACCGTGACAAACTATCGCCGATGTTGCCGGTGACCTATAACGCCAGAGACGGGCTTGAAATCCCTGCTTATCTTTCTTTACCAAAAGAAAAACAGCAAAATTTACCAACAATTATTATGCCACACGGTGGCCCCATGGCGCGGGATGGTTGGAATTTCGATTACTGGACACAGTTTTTAACCACCCGAGGTTTTGCCGTTCTTCAAATGAATTATCGTGGCTCGACCGGCTATGGCGAAACATTTCGAAAAGCTGGATATCATGAATGGGGCGGTAAAATGCTTGATGATATTGATGATGGTACCAAATGGATGATTGATCAAGGATATGCTGATCCCGATAATATTTGCATTATGGGCGCCAGTTACGGTGGTTATGCCGCTTTGCAAAATACTGCAAAAGGTGAAGTTGATTATAAATGCGCTGTAGCCTTCGCGCCAATTTCTAACATTTCTGCGCTCATGCATCATCTAAGAAACATCAATGGATTTAAAGCCTATCTTGAATATGTTGATAGTGAAGAATGGACTTTAGATGAAGTTTCCCCAAGTAATAATATAGATAAAATTAATATTCCAGTATTACTGATGCACGGTAGCAATGACTTAAGTGTTACAGTTCTTCAAAGCCGAAGCTTTTATAATTCTATGAAAGAAGCCGGTAAAGATATTCGCTACATAGAATTTGAAGATGAAGGACATTTTTTAAGTACCGAAAAATATAGGATTCAATTACTCAAAGAACTTGAAGCTTTCTTAAATAGGAATATAGCCACTAGTTAACTAACCTGTTGAAATTGCCTCTCTAATATGTATATTTATTTTATAAATCATTACATATCGGGGGTACCATGCGTTATTTTTTATCACTCTTATTATCAAATTTTATATTTTCATTAGCTTTTGCACAAGATATTGAAAAGCTAGCCCATGCATTTGGTATGTTGCCAGAAATATCTGATGCACAACTATCACCGGATGGAGACAAAATAGTTTTTCTACAAAACTATCAAGGTGAGACTATTTTAGTAAGTAAATCTCTTTCGGATAGTACAATTCCACCCGTCGGCATACCATATCCGGGAGGTAAAATTGATTGGGTGAAGTGGACATCAAATGAACGCGTACTTGTTGGTGTTAGTTTTGATGACAGGGTTGATATATCACCTGTTGGGAATTTTATATTTCCTGTAGATGCGCGACTTTCAAAACTTGTTGCGATGGATTGGAATGGAGAGAATTCATTAAATCCAGTTCCAATAGTAGATAGAAAGGTTCAGCCGCAATTTCAAGCAAATATCGTTGATTTTATGATGAGCGATCCAGACCACATTTTAGTTCAGATTGATGTAGATGAACTGGGAGTAGTAGGTGTGCAAAAAATTGCCATAAATAGCCGTTCCAAACGATACACAAAAATATTAAGGGGCCGATTTATAATTTTAAATTATGAGGCTGACGGGAACCATGTTGTTAGATACGGCAATGGTACTACAGGTATATATGGTAGAACAAAGCAGAGGTATATTGCATATTATAGATTTGCAGAGGATGAAGAATGGTTTGAATTATATGACATAGATTTAAAACAAGAAATTCGTCCATTTGAATTTGTCGCATTTACTGAAGACCCAGAAGTAATTTACATATTAAAAAGCGATAAGAATGGGAAACATGGTCTTTACAAATATAATGTCTCTACGAAACAAGTAATTGAGAAAATCAGTGAAGATGAAGATTATGAAGTTGAATATGTAGAGCTAGACGATTTTGGAAAACCTCTCTGGTATTCTTACCATGCTGAAATTCCAGGTATTGTTTATTTGACGGATTTTGGAAAAAGAGTTGAAGCAATTTTTAAGAAAAGTTTTCCAGGTAAATATGTTGAAATCTTAAGTGAAACTAAAGATCCTTCCAAAGTAGTTTTTAAAGTGAGCGCAAGCAATGACCCTGGTTCATTCTATATCCTAGATCTGAATAATATGCAGATTGAAATGATTTATTATATATATAAAGAAGTTGACTGTATCCCGTCAGACCAAGTTGGACTAATTAAGGGTATTGCATAAGAGAGTGTTTTTGTTTCATCGTAATGACGAAGGAACGAAGATGACACGTAAACACTCTAACAAATCAAATAGAACTGGAAG
>Ga0209534_10000559_pt1 | contig 42792 bp, 36 predicted proteins | sample COG_07_FD_184751 | JGI IMG/M metagenome (GOLD analysis project Ga0209534, IMG submission 184751) | Pelagic Microbial community sample from North Sea - COGITO 998_met_07 (SPAdes) (version 2) | ecosystem: Environmental > Aquatic > Marine > Neritic zone/Coastal water | place: Helgoland, sampling...
TAATGTTAAATTTATGTAGAGAAATTATTAGAATACAATCTTATGAAATTTTTGAAATGAGTAAAATGAAAGCATATAAAGATACATTATTTACAGATGATAAATGGATAAAAGAGAAAATTAATACTAAATTAGATACTTATAATCCTATTTTATCAAAAGCAAAAGAGGGAGAATGTAATCCTTTATTTTTTAAACCAAATGACCATTCACAACATATGAAAGGAATGAAACTAACTGATAGAAGTTATCTTGAACATATGATACCACATCATCAAGTAGCAATTGATATGAGCCGGCGTTTATTATTATATACAAATAATTCTTATTTATTAGAATTTTGTAGAAAATTAATACTATCACAACAATCTGAAATACTATATATGAATAATTTATTAATGAATATTGATTTTTTATATAAAAGCGAATTGTTACAAAATTAAGTTTTTTATTTAATTTATTTTTTTAAATAGGTTTATTCTTTTTATTTTTTTAGTTTTTATTGTAATTTAATTTTATATATAGATAAAACTAACTATTGAATTAATAATATAATTATTTGAATACTAAATTATATAATTTAAAAATAAAAAATTTAAAAATAATATTAAAAAATATTATTATAATTATAATTATTAAAAATATTAAAAACTATTTTTCATAAATCATAAAAACTATTTTTCATAAATTATAAATTATAACATTAAAATGTCAGAGATTAAAGATATTAAACAAATTGTAGAAACAAAAGAAACTCAAGACCCCCAAGTTGGACAAGTTGTTGGTGCGATTGATGATTGTTTTAATTTAGATAAAAATAAAGATAATCATTATACCTTTTTACCAATTTATAATCATAAATATTATGAATACTATAAAAAACAGTTATCTACCTTTTGGACTGTTGAAGAAGTTGATTTAAGTAAAGACCGCGAGCAATTTAATACCAAATTAAGTGAAACTGAAAGAACCTTTGTTAAAAATATATTAGCATTTTTTGCAGCAAGTGATGGTATTGTTGCTGAAAACTTAGATATGAATTTTATTGAAGAAATAACGTATAAAGAAGTTAGAACGTGTCTTCGTTTCCAAGCAATGATGGAAGATATTCATAGTGAAATGTATAGTCGTCTTATTGATACACTTATTAGTGATGAAAAAGAAAAAGACCATATTTTCAATGCGATTACCACCATTCCTTGTATTAAATTAAAAGCCGAATGGGCTAAAAAATGGACGTGTGCTGAAACTGCTACTTTACCTCATCGTTTAATTGCGTTTGCGTGTGTTGAAGGTATTCATTTTAGTGGTTCATTTTGTGCTATTTATTGGTTAAAGAAACGCAATTTAATGCCTGGATTAACACTTAGTAATGAATTTATTGCCCGTGATGAAGGGTGTCATACGGAAACGTGTATTTCTCTTTACAATGATTTAAAGACTGAAATGAGATTAGATGAAAAAGTTGTAAAAACGATAATTGAAGAAGCAGTATCTATCGAGTCTGTTTTTATTACAGATAGTATTAGTTGTTCTATGTTAGGTATGAATGTTGATATGATGAAACAATATATTAAATTTGTTGGTGATAGATTATTATTACAATTAGGTTATGATAAAATCTATAATGTAGCCAATCCTTTTGATTTTATGGAAAATATTAGTGTTGAAAATAAAACCAATTTTTTTGAAGATAGAGTGAGTAATTATAGCAAGGCGGGAGTTTGTGGTAAAGAAGAAGATAAAGAGTTTGATTTAGAGGCTGATTTCTAATTAGATTATAATAAAATTTTCTATTTTTTATGTATGTGGTTTTCATAGTATTCTTTTATATCTATCAAATCTATATAATTTATATTTTTTAGTTTTTCTCTATCAAAGTTTTTATCTGTAAAGTATTGCCAAAACAAATTAAGATTAGTTAAAACAGGTGCATCGGTGGCTTTTATTGTGTTTATAATTTTTGTTACTTTTGTTTCTTTGTCCCAAGAATCTTTAAAAATTTCATTTAATAATAGTTTTACTTCTTCATATTCCCCCCCCCTCATTTTTCTAACAACTGACCCATTTTTACTTTTACGCGTTAAACGTTTTTTTGTTTTAGTGCTTTTAGGAGTTTTAACTCTTTTAGAGAATTTTGAAGACTTAGAGCCTTTTGAAGATTTAGACTTCTTCATACTATTTTTACGTTTGTAAGAAACAGGCATTTGAAATAATTAATAATTGAGAATAAAATTTAAAATTTAGAAAATGTGTATTAAGATACTTATATTATACAAATATATATTTTTAGAAAAAAATAAGTTTTTTTAAATTAATTTTGGTTAAGTTTTTTCTAAAAACTTATTTTCTAAAAACTTATTTTCTAAAAACTTATTTTCTAAAAACTTAATTTATTCTTGTAAAATATTAATATCATAGCGATGAAGATTAAAATGTTCTTCTTCAATTGTATCTTTGGTAATAAAACGCACAACTTTGACAGGTAATTTTTGTCCTAATCGCACAGCACGTCCAATTGCTTGTGCTTCAATGGCTTTCGTAGTTTCCAATTCACTTTGTAATGCGTCAATAAAGACAATGTGGTTTGCTTCTGTAAGGTTGCTTCCACTATTACTACGCTCACTACTTAACATAATAACACGATAAGTATCATCTTTTTTAAATTTATTAATATTTTTATTGATAACATAGTTATTTCCAGAACAATAGATAAATTTAATATTAAATTCATTTAATGTTTTACCAATCATTTTTAACATTTTATCATATTGACTGAAAATAATGACACGATTTTCAGGATTAATAAATAAGTTATGTAAATATTCTACTAATGCTGACATTTTACTACCATATTTATTAATACAGTTTGTTTTCCATTCACTACCTAATTTCTGTTCTAAAGGTGTAAGTAGTTTAGGTTTAACGACAGCATCTATTTTAGTTTTTTCTTCATTTTCTTTTTCTCTTTCTTTTTCTCTTTCTTTTTCTAATTCATCTTCTGGTTTTTTATTAACCATATCAATATTTGTAATATTAAGTGTTTTAGCATCAACAATACCACGACATTCAGGGCAATTAAATTTAGATGTTAAATTTTTAGATAATTTTTTGGCACATTCTAGACAGAATATATGTCGGCATAATGTAACAGCAATATCATCTAAATCATCGAAACATATAATACAGGGGTCTTGGGTTTTATCTTTAATAAAATCATTGTTAGAAAATAATGTAATTTGATTATTAATACGTACTTTATCACTTTCATATAGATTTAATTTTTTTACATTTTTATTAAAATCGTGTTTAATATGTATATGACCTAACATAGTAGCATATTCAGAACATTTTAAAGGTATAAATTCATTTGTATTCCAATCATTATTCCAGATACGATACAGATGGTCTTTGATAATATATAAATTACTTGCTAGAACATTTTGTATTGATTCTGGATTATGACATACATCAAAAGCGGATAAAACACTATAGATAATTTCACAATGAGAACGTATTCTATTATTATCTAAATCTTTAAATTTACTATTAATTTCTTGTAAAAATATAGGACTAATTTTTTCATCTAAATTTAAAGATTTGATATAATTAAATAATTCAATCCAAGAATGTAATTTATGTTGTAATTCAACATTATTTTTAGTTAGTTTTGTTTTCATTACATCTAATTCTTTTAATTGTTTATTAAATTTAGAAATCATATTAGAATTAAGTTGTTCTAGAGTTAATATCTCTGGTTCAATACTATTATCAATAACATCAGAATTTTCTAAGTCAATTTCATTATTAATTAGAATATTAGTGCACATTAAGAATAATGTTTTTAATTTAAGAGTATCATTAATATGTCTATTCGCACGAATACTATTGTAAATATTTCGTTCAATATTATTTTGCTCTACATAAATAATATCTTCTGTAAAAATGGGTATATTCAATAATGTTTTTACATCTTTTTTAAATGTTTTCTTAAATATGTCATTTAATAATAAATCCATAGTTGTATTAGAAATACCTGATGTATCACGTAAATATCTTATTTTACTAATTTTTTCTAGAGTAGTATCATTAGATTTATTTGTGCTTAAAAATTGGACTAATCCAGTTAATGTATCAAGTCCTTTTTCAGTAGGTGTTCCTGTCATAGCCCATTTATAATTTGATTGTAAAGAACATAAATTTTCATATAAGAATTGACTATCAAATGTAAGAGATTTGTCTCTATTAATAAGTTTGCTTACAGATGACGAAAAGAGTTTAACTGTAGGACATAGTTTTTCGTGTGCTTCATCAAGAATAACACGATTCCATTTAATTTTAAAAATATTAAATTCATTCGATAATCTACAAATTTTACTAGTCGTATCATTAGTCGTATCACTAGTCTTTTTAGGTTGATGAAAAGTTGTAAATGCTTTTAATTTATTAGACTGAATAATACGTTCAGTTTCACCTTCATAATATTGATTAAGATTATTATTTTCAAACTGATTAACATAACTTAAATAATTAACATTAGATAATAAATTAATTGAAACAATATAAACATCATATAATTGTTCTGACATATAGTCATTTTCAATAGTATCAGTTTTATTTGCCGATTTAGAATTATGACAATCTAAATATGTATTAGCATAATAATAAGTATCATCTTCTTCTATAACATCATCATCTTTTTCAATAACTATAGGATCATTAATAGTATCAATATTAATTAAATTTTCTAAAGTAGTATCTACTATAGCATCTACTTTAAAATCTATTGTATCATCTACTTCATTGTGTTTAGTTTCAATACTGACATTGTCACTACTTTTATTACTATCTTTATCTGTAGATGTTTTAATTCCTTTTTTCAATTTAATAAGTCTTTTCTTTTCATTTTTAATATTATTCGTTTCTGCTTTTAACATTAACTTATTAATTTTAAGTTGTGTTTTTGATAGTTTTTCTTTTTTATCACTACTAGTAGTATTAACATCATTAACACTAATATTATTAACACTAACATCATTAACATTTTTAGTTTCTAAAATAACTTCATTATGAATAGGATTATTACTTGTAATAATAGGATTAGTTGGTTTATTTATTTTAGATAGTTTAGTTTTTTTAGATGATTTAACATTAGAACTTTTAGTGTTAAGTTTTTGAGTAGAAAATTCTCGTAATTCTTTTTCTAAAGATTTAATACTATGTATTCCTACCAATACTTTCGCACGAAGATTAAATTTATCTTTAACATATTTTTCAATTTCACTTTCCCATTGAGAAGTTAATCTGCTTGGAACAATAATTAAGTTATTAAATTCAAACCCTTTATCGAGTGGATCATTAAATGTTTCACATTGTTCTAAGTTATTATTTTTTAATAAGTCATTAACTTCTTTTTTATAATTATTATACTTTGACATATCATGGTTTAATTTGATAACTAAATGTGAAATAATAGTAAGGGTTTTACCAAGACCAACTTCATCACAAATTGCTCCGCCACAAAAGTCTATTTTTTTATTATATTTTGCTTTATAATCGTTTGGGTTAAGAATACTATCAATGATATTAAAATCATTATTATATAAACCACGACTGTAATGTTTTTTATTATTTGCGTTTAAGTTTGATATTAAACTTTTATTATTACTAATAGTATGTGTATTTTTCATACTAATATAATATGTTTGATTGTCATTAGTAATACTATAATTTTTATGAAGAACTTCGGGTATATATGATTTTAGATTATAGATAAATAGTTTAATATTATCGTATGAATTTGTATAATCATCATAGTTTGCTAATGTATATGGATTTGAATAACATTCACTCATTAAATTATGATTGTCTATCTTATCTTCTAAAGCAAGCATCCATAATAAATTATTTTTTTGATAATCAAATAACTTTAAATTTATATTTGTATCTAAGAAAAGACATAATTTTTTATAGGTATTTGAGTTTTTATCAGATATTTCATATGTTTTATTAATTTCATGATTAGTAATTTTATAACTATTATCATTATATTTATCTTCTGTAGTAATATTAAATAATCTACTAATTGTAAATAAATCTGCTTTTAGTTTCATATGAATTAAATCATTTAAAACTTGTTTAGAAACATAAAATTCAAAACTATCATTTCTTTTATCTTTAATATTGTCATATGAAAATAAGAAAGTAGGTTGTGTTTTATTAGTTTCATTTTTACTTTCACTTTTACTTTCACTTTCACTTTCACTTTCACTTTCATTATTAATCATTTTATTATAAGTTAATCTAGAATAATTATTACATACATAACGAAGATATAATAAAGATTTATAGCCATTTAATTCTCCTTCAAATGTTAATTTTAAACCTAAATTTGTTGTAAACAATAAATGGTCTCTAAAATAAGGGTCATAATTCAATAATTTACTTCTAAATGTATCAATTTCAAATTGATGTAAATGTATATTTTGTCTTTGTCTTAAAATACTATTATCAGTTTCTGATTTTGTGCGTAATAGTTTTTCTATTGTAATATTTATTTTATTTATTTCATTAGTATGATAAATTATTTCACCAAGACATTTATTATGATTTATGTCTATTTTTTTACAAGTGTAATTAAATTTAGTATCAAATGCTAATCTAAGTGGTAAAGCGTCTTTATAATTAATATTTACAAATTGCTTTTGTGTAATATATAAATATGAATATACATTAAAATAAATATATTCTATGTATGATTTTAAATCTTTAGTTATATACTTAATTTCATTATTAATAATAAGTTTATGATTTGTAAATACATCGGCTACATTAGTAGGTTGTTTATAAATATTATTCCAAATTTCAATTACTAATGCGTCATTTTCAGTTTTATAAGGAATAATAGATTTAGTAAATAAAGATTGATTTTCACATCCTCCATTATGATTAAATAAATTATAATCAGTATCATAGTCAATATCTTCACTAGATAATAGTGTATTTAATAGCATTAAAATACTTTTAATTATTTTATCATTTAACATATTACTTTTTTCATAGTTTAATAAACTTTGATTAAACTTTGATTTATTAGTATTTACTGTTTTATATGTATCAAAGTCAATATTTTTATAAAAAGTTAATAAATTATTTAAAGGAATTGTTAAATATTCAGCAAATATATATTGTGTATGTTTATCGTTTTGATAATTACATGTAGTTCCATTAAATAAAATAGAATTACCTTTATTATAATAATTACAATTTTGATTTAATACATAATGATTTGGATAATTAGTATTTTTGTGTTTTTTACCTACAGATTCAACTGTTTTTGATACCATTGTATAATTTGATTTATCACTATTATTAATTTTCATAAATAATTCATTTACGTATGTAAATTTAATTAAAACAATATTATTATATTTATTAGACCATAAATATTCATCTGTATCATTACAATTAATATTAGTAAAAATTTGTGATAGTATCTTATTTGCGGTAATAGAATCATATTCTTCTAATAATTGTTGTTTAATATCATTCATTAACTCAACTTTAGAATTTGGTTTATAATAAGCATAATATTTCTCGTTCATTTTATAGTTTGATAGAAGTAATTTAGTTTTTAATAGTGTTTACTCTTTTTAATCAGTTTTTATATATAAGTTATAGTTTTCAAGTCTTTAAATTAGATTTTTTATAGTATATATTATACTATATATTTCAATATAAAGTTTATAAAAATAAAAAAAATTATAAAAATCAATTTTTAAATAGTATAAAACTATAATTACTTTATAAACTATAATTACTTTATAAACTATAATTACTTTATAAACTATAATTACTTTATAAACTATAATTACTTTATAAACTATTAATATATTCCCAATTTAAATCTTTACATATGTTTTTCCATATTTGGTCTTGTTGGTGTAATTTTGTGCGTGATTTTAACAATTGAAAACAGGCTAAATATTCATCTAGTTCTAGCAATTCAAAGAATTTATACATAACATAATTATAGGATAAGAAATTTTTTCTTTCAATAGGGCAATATTTTTCAAAAGGTATTTGTATTGCTTTAAACATTCCTCTAATAATTTCTTCAATTTCAGGAGCAATGACTGGTGGTGGTAATCCATTTAATTGATTTATAATATAAGGTATATGTTCATAATAATCATTTTTCTTGATTTTTTTAAGTATGGTTCTCATTTTATCTGGTGTAATTAAAGACATATTTTTAATACGTTCTTTTTTAATTTCAACAATAATATCATTATAAACTGTTTCTGGAATATCAGTTGTTTCTTTGGCTTGAAATTGTGCTAAAAATTCATTTAGATGATTAATACGTTTATAGCAAAATGAGGTCATTTCTTTAGGAGGTTCTTTAAAACTTGGCTTATCACTATCTACAATTATATTTTCAATATAACCACAATTAGGACACGTAAGTTGACCTGAATTATTATTTAAAAGCATTTCAATAGAACATTTTATACATTTATCAAAATAATTTTTATTTTTAGAGTCATTGGATGTATTAATATAATTTTTATCTATTAATTTCATAAATTTATCATAGATTATATCTTTATTTATATTTTTAACTATTTTTGTATCATTATTATTTAATATTGTATTCAAAATTTCATTGTCATTTATCTCTTCGTCTTTATTATCATTGACATCTAAGTTTCTATCTTCAACATTGTCATCTTCATCATTAGTATCATTGTCATCTTCATCATTATTATATGCGTCATTGTTATCTATGTCATTGTTATCTGCGTCATTATTATCTGCTTCAATTTCATTTTCATTTAAACTATTATAATTATGTTCTTGATTAACAACATTATAATAATTATTTATTAATTTACCTGTTTTTAACATATAATCATTTTGTTCAATATTATGTTCTATTTTATAAATTTCATTTTCAATTTCTTTTTTTTTATCATCATATTCCCATATTTTTTGTTGTAATTCAATATTAATTATAACTTCTAATGCATTTTTTGTATTTAATTCAGTAAGTTTAGTATTTATTTTATTTAACTCTTTATAATAAGTATTTAAATTATCTTTATTATTTGTAAATGATTTTAATATATTATTATGTTTTGCGTCAAGAGTTTGTCGTTCGTCTATTAATAATCGATTTTTAGTTTTGTTTTTAAAAGCCATATAAAAGATTTAAAAATAATAAAAAAAAAGAAACTATTACTATACTTAATATAATCTTTAAGTATAATATAAATATATAAGACAATAATGAATAAATAATACGCATTTATATACTATATACTTTATACTATATACTTTACACTATATAAATTACACTATATAAATTACACTATACAATTAAAAATATAAAAATTACACTATACAATTAAAAATAGATTATTTACACTATACAATTTAAAAAATATTAAATATGAAAAATAAAAATTGATTTATAAAGTATAATTGTATCGTATCTATAAACTAAAATACTAAAAATAGTAATTAAGTAAATTATAAAACATATTAATTAAATAAAAATGTCATCAACGAATGAAACAACTTCTTTTACAGAAACAATAACTAAACCTTTTAAAAAAGATAAATTAACAATAAATGTAAGTGATAAACCTTCAATTGAAGATTTAAAACAACTTGAAAAAGAAGAAAAATTTTGCTTTAAATTTAATAATAAAACTAAGAATGCCTATATAGATTGTCATAAAGATGAAGAGTATTATATGGATTTTTATAGAACCTTTGGAAAACCCTATGTATATGGATTATATGAAAAAAATAATGAAACTAAAGAAAGTAAAATTATTGGAACTGTTAGTTTAATTTATCGCTATGATACAAAAGTATGTCATATTATGGATTTAAAAATAAAAAAATCCCATCGCGGAACTGGAGGTGTAAATAAATTTATTCGCTCTACATTATTTAGCCGAGTTTTAAATAATAAAGGATATTATGCGATTTCTATGAATACAAATACCATTATTGAAAATTTAACATCTAAAATGGTATTACCTAAAATGAAAAGTAGAGGTAAAATGTTTATCTATGTTATTTCATTTGATGAATTAAATAAATGTTTAGCAACATTATCTTCTTTCTATTGTAGTGAAATTGGATTTATTGATAATAATAAAAGTCGTATGTTTGTAGATAATACAACAAAAAAAGGATATAAATTATTACATTTACATCATAATGCTGATTATAGAGAAGAAATTAATTTTACTGAACCACAACGTGGATATCATTATTGCTTTTCTATTCACGAAAACAATGAATATATTATACAAGAATTAAAAGAAAAATTTAAAATTACATCAAGTTCAAGTGCTACTGTTTATAGTAATGACTTTAAAACCGATTGGTCTAAATTTGTTAAAACATTTGAAATTTGAAGTTTTACCAAAATAAGTTTTTAGAAAAAACTTAACCAAAAATTAACTAAAAAATATTTAAACTTAATCTTAATTTTTTTTAACTTAGTTTTGGTTAAGTTTTTTTTAAAAACTTATTTTTTAAAAACTTAGTCGATACCTAAAAATTCACTTTCATAAAGTTTAAATATTTTTCTATCTTTATCACCATTTAACAATCCTTCTTTTAAAGTTTCATTACTCATTAAAAATTCAAAGAAGGTTATAAATTTTTTAAGTCTATCCAGAATGATTTCATTTGTATAATCACTATCATAATTAACTTCATTCACATACATCGTTCGAACACCTTTTTTATTCGTATAAGATTCAACTAAATATGCTTTTTCAAATCCTAAAGAATGTAAATAGAGTTGGACCTGGATATTTTCATAATCACGCACTTTTTTAAATAATGCTTTTTGTCGCATTTTAGCCTCAACCAATTCATTTTCAGTTGTAATACCATCATATTTACCAATAAGACACCAATTGATTGGGAGTTTAGGATTTTCAATACTCATTGGAATGTTAACCCATGCTTGAGTATTTTGTAATGTTTTTTCGCTTAATCTACAAAATTCATCTAAAACAGAATCTTCATTTGTAATACCGTGTTGTTTATTTGTAATAGAACATACTTTATTAGTTAACTCTGTTTTTTGTTTTTCTGTTAATTGTGTTTGTTCATTAATATATTTTTTAATATCTTCTTGTTTCACAACCATATCATTGCTCGTTTTGTTAGTATCTAAATTAAGTTGTTTAACTTGTTCTAGAATGTTTGTTCCAGAAGCATTATCAATTTCCCAAATATCATTATACTCATTTGATGTAGCAATCGTTTCTTTTTTATCTTTTAATTTTTGTTCTACTAATTTAAAATCATCTGGTAAATATTTACGCCATAAATCACAGGTATTCTTTGGAAAATTGTTGTAATTGTCTAATCCAATAAGTGGAGCGATTTGAGAAATAGATATAGTTAAACGTTTTGACATCTCTAGAGACTATTAATTATTAAATATTAATTAATATTTATTAATATTTATTAATTAATATTTATTAATTAATATTTATTAATTAAATAATAGTGAGTATTTATTAAATAAAAGTTTAAAATTATTTTTAAATCAATTTTTATAGTAAATAAAAATACATTAAATTAGTTTAATTATTTTGTGCTTTTGCTTTTGCTTCTTCAGCATCTAATCTTCTTTTGTTTTCAATGTCAGCCTCAATTTCTTTTATATCAACACACTCGCCAGTTTCTCTATCACATACAAGATGTCCTTTATTACTACGTGATTTAATTGTAAGATGTGCTAATGTAAATACTAATCCTGGAACATAAAATAAACTAGTTAATATAAAACTATATATTATTTTATTTAGATTTTCAAATTTAAATAATTCTTTTATTGTATCCCAAGTTATATATGGGAAATCATCAAGTAAATAATCACTAACTATTTCTAACATTTCACCTAAAGGTGGAAAAATAACTGTAAATAAAATTTTAAATATATTAGTAGGTATTACAACAATACCATGACCTATACCTCCATAGAGTGTCCTATCAAATAAATCATAATCATTAGCAGCAATTTTATTTTCAACAAAATCAGTGTTATTATTTTCAATAATATTAATATTTCTTTTCAAATCTTTTTTATCAAAACTAGTCATTATATTTTTATTTTACTTATATTATAATTTTATAATTATTTTTTTATTACATATTTTATTATGATATTTTATTATAATATATAATACTAAATTATATTATTATTTATTCATTATTATTAAAATACCTATCTGAATATAAAAATTTTTTATCTTTATCAGAAATATTTCTTAATGTATAAACTAAACCAGGTATATAAAATAATGTAGTTAATAGAAAACTATATACTATTTTATTAAGATTTTCATAGGTAAGTAAATTTTTTATCACTTGCCAATTTATAAAAGGAACACCAAATGTAACATCATTACCAATACAATTCATAATTTCTCCTAAAGGTGGAAACATTATAGTTATAATAATTTTAAAAAAATTAGTTGGTAAGCAAAAACTTCCATAACCTAAACCTCCATACATAACTTTATCATATAAAGTCCATTTACTTACATCAATATTATTTTTCATTATTAATTAATTATTAACTTATTATTGATATAGATTTTTTATTATAAATTATAAATATAAAAAAAAATTTAAAATTAATAAGTAAATATTATTTTATTTTATATTTTAACTAAGTTTAAAAAAACCCTAGAAAGAAATAAAATACAACTCCTATTATAAGAAAAAACGCAATTGAACTAACAAAAGCACTTATATCTTTATCTATTTCTTCTTGATTAACTTTTTTATTATATTTATCTAATTCATTTGCTTCATATTGGTCAGCATATCTATTATTTGTTGTTACTACAAATGTATATATAATACCAGCCATATAATTTACATATGTTAATAATAAACACACTAGTATTGAAAACCAGCCGTATATTCCTTTACTTAAAAATATACCAAAAGGAGGCATTAACACATTCATTGTATATCTAAAAAATTTAGTGCTAATTGCTTTACCATTACTAAGGTCTGTTACAGATTTTGGTATAATACCTGTAAAATTCCCAAATATCATATTATAAATCCATTTAAATGAGTAATGTGTAATATCAAATATAAAGAACACGAACCGTAAAATAAAATAAAGTAATATATCTATAATATATAACACTATACCTGTAATTGGTCCTGGTCTTCCTAACATACCAGGTAATTGTTCATTATTTTCTACATTTTGTTTTCTAGCCCAATGTTTCTTAGAAACATAAGTAAAATCATCAGGACTTTTATAATTAAAATTAAAACCTGTCATTTTTTATTTATGTATTATTAATTATATATTCGTTATTTACTTATATTATTTTTATTTTTTATTATTGTTTATCTTATATATATAATATAAAAATAATTTATTAATTAAATTTTATTTAAATAAATGAAATAAATAAAAACTATAATACATTAAGAATAAATAACTAATAAAGCATATACTAACCCGGGTATGTAAAAGAGTAATGTAAGAAATATACATACAATTATATTAAGCCATCCTGTTAAACCCATATCCATAAATACACCAATTGGAGGACATAATATAGTTCCTAGAACAACACTAAAAGGAACAGTATTGCTATTGGTTAAATAACATTTTTTATTTTTATTTTTATTTAAGTTTTGAAAGTATTTACTTTCTCTATCATTTTTTGTAAGTCCAGATTGATCCCAACCCCAGAAACCTTGCATCCATGTTCCCATTAAATTAACTGAAAATGACAATAGTGTCATAAATATATCTACAGGTAATCTGCACGCTGCTAAAGTAATTGTTATTAGAGTATTAAAAAATTCAGTAAGAAAATTAATAGGATTTAATATATCTAGAACTACCCAAAATAAAAATTGTAATAACCACCATGTTAACAATACTAACCAAATAACTATTTTATATATCATTATACAAAAATCCCAAATTTGTAAAATCGCAGCAAAAAGTGATCCTAATCCACCACCCCCTTTATTTTTTTCGATAATCGTTAAAAATAAAGTATTTATATTATTATTTTTTATATAATTATATATATTTGTATTTTTTGAAATTAATTTATTATTATGTAAACTATAAAACTCATTTTGTTTATTATAGTTTAAATTATAAATAGTTAAATTATTATTAATAAAATAGAGTATGTCTTCTAACACACATATATGTTTTGGTATTAACTTTAAATCAATATAAGTATTATTTATATAAATATGAATAGTTTTCAATTCTTTATTTATAGTTGTTACAGTCATTATTATTTATATATTATTTATATTATATATCTTTATTTTTTATTGTGATTTTAAATTTATTTTATTAATTAATATTAATCATCATAAAGATTTATGAATAAATAACTAATAAAGCATATACTAAACCAGGTATGTAAAAGAGTAATGTTAGGAAGATACATACAATTATATTAAGCCAACCTGTTAAACCCATATCCATAAATACACCAATTGGGGGGCATAATATAGTTCCTAGAACAACACTAAAAGGAACAGTATTGCTATTAGTTAAATAACATTTTTTATTTTTATTTTTATTTAAGTTTTGAAAGTATTTACTTTCTCTATCATTTTTTGTAAGTCCAGATTGATCCCATCCCCAGAAACCTTGCATCCATGTTCCCATTAAATTAACTGAAAATGACAATAGTGTCATAAATATATCTACAGGTAATCTACAAGCTGCTAATACTAATATAATTAATGTATTAAAAAAATCTCCAAGAAAATTAAGAGGATTTAATAAATCTAATACTACCCAGAATAAAAATTGTAATAACCACCATGTTAACAATACCAACCAAATAACAATATGAAATAACATTACAAATAACATACCAATATCTTCAAAAGGTGCTATTATTGGTTTAAAAATAAGTCCAAGAGCATCATCAAGACCTGGAATGAAACCACCTTTTACTTTGTATAAACATTTAATAGTTATACAATCATTATTTACACTTTTATTATTATTAATAATATCATTAACAAAAATTTGATGTTTTATTAATTTATTATTATGAATAAAATAATACTGATTTATGTTTTTTAATAATTTTTGTTTATGAGAAAATGAAAGTGTTTTAATAAATATATCAAATAATGTTGTATTATCATTATTTATATGATTTTTAGTATTATGTATATTATTTTTCCCATTATATATATGATTATAAATATATGTCTTAGTATCAAATTCTAATAAAAATTTAACCATTCTAAAAAATTATTATTATTATTGTTATTATTATTATTATTATTATTATTATTATTATTATTGTTATTATTTAATATTTATCAATATATTTAATGCTATAAAATAAATTTATAGTTTAATCAAATAATAAATAAGTTAAGCAAATAAATATTTATCTAATTTACTAATTTCAGTAAGTTTATCTAGACTTTCCACATTAATTTTTTTCTGTTTAGCAAGGTGTTCTTTTTCGGCTTGTAATTTTAAGTGATGTTGTTGTTGTTTCTTTTTCTCTAACTCTTCATAGTTTTCAGGTTTCATATAATTATTTTCAACAACAACATTCATTAATTTATTATTTGTAGTATTATGTATGACTTGTTGAGATTTTAAACTAACGATTATTTTATCAAACCCTAATAAATTTTGAAATAATAATTCAGGTCTATCTATTAAAGGTATAACATAATCAATGGTTTCAGTTATATAGAGTATAGACCATACTATATAATTTTGTTTTTTTGTTCTGGATGAGGGTGTAAAATTATTAATATAAAGTCCCCATAGATTTTGTATTTGTTTATTCCATTCTGTAGTTGTAGTATAAGAGCATTTTAACTTGGCAATGTTATTTACCACCTCCCAAATTAACCAGACAACATCTTTAAAATATTTAGCATCTACACCTTGAATAGGTCTTAAAGCACATTCATATTTACCATATTTTTTAGAATTAATTTTCTCCCATTCAACAATCCAACTTAACCAATATAACGTTTTATTACTATTTTTATTATACATATGATAAGCCATTTCATTTATAGCGATACGTATTTCACTTGGGTCTTCATTTTGTATTATTTTTTCTATTAGTTTATTATTTTTTGCTTCTAATTTTGATTTAAATATATCAATAATAAATTCATTTTTCTTTATTTTTGGTAAAGTATATAATTTGTGTTTTCTAGACAATACTAATACAGAAATCATTTCAGCAAGTAATAATCTAATAGTTGGATGATTACGTAATACTAATACATTTTCTTTAGCATATTTTTTATTATTTACAATTGCTTCCCATTGTTGATTTTTATTATATAAAAATTCAGGTAATTTTGGATTATAGATGTTAATAGATTTACTTGCTAGAGATAATAATTTATTCCATAATGGAGTAATAAGTCCTGACAGAAAAAGTTGTAATGCCCAATGCAGGGCAGGTTCTATTTTATCTTCAAATATTGCTTTTTCTAATGCTGAACTAGCCTTACTAATATTATATCCACCAAATGTTTGATTTTTAAAGTCTTTTAATGTTCTACTATCCATAATTTTACAGGTGTCTGATAATGTAGGTATGTTTAAATCTAGTGTTGCTGTTTTTGATGTATCATTCTTATTTATAGAAGTCATAGTATATTTAGATGTTATGATAGACATTTTTAAAGTTTTTTTAGTTTTTTACTTAAACTTAAATTTATATTACTTATTTTTTTACTACTGTAAAACGAAATTATATAATTAAATTTACTTTTTATAATAAAAAAAATAAAAATAAAAAAACATTAATAAATAAAAAAATTATAAAAATAATAAAATTATTACAATATTTTATAATAAGTCAGTTTGTTTTACACCCTTGAAGATTTAAAATGGGACAAAATAATATAACTTAAAAACATTTTTATATTAATTATTATAAAATAATTTTATATAAAAATGAAATTAAAAAGTGAATTATATAAAACCGAACAATATGAAATTTGTGATAAAATTATTACTATATTAAATCTTGATAGTAATAGTTCATTTATATTAAAAGATTTAGATAATGATGAAAATAAAAAAAAAATAATATTAGATTTAATACCTGATATTAGAAAATATTATTCATTCTCCTCAATTATAGGTGTATCAGAACCAGAAAAAGCAAAAAGACCATATATGTCAATTATTAGACAAGTATGTAAATTAAAGTATAATGTTATAGGCAAAAACTATATGTTAAGAAAACCTAATGAAAAAGAAGTAAAAACAATGAAATACTTTTTTTATTTAAAAAGTTAATTATTTTTTATCAAATAAATTATTAAATACAATTTTTTTAACTTAAAGATAATTTATTTTAATTATTTAAAAGTGCGTTAAATATGGAAAATAAAAATATTTATTAATAAGTAAGATGACAGAACCTCCTGATAAGGAGTTTTATAAAACTATCAAGATTCCTCTTAAACATATTATTAAAAATTTTGAAATTAATCAACCTAAGATTAATGACTTAACTATTATGGCTCATAAAATTGTAATTCATACTTTACAGTTTATGAAAATGTATTTAATCAACTATTATAATATTAATAATAAATTACCAACTATAGATGCTTCATTTATAAATTGTTGTATGAAAATACTATGTAAAGAAAAATCAACAGGCAGACCTGCTAAAACTGAAATTAAAGACTTAAAAGATACTTTAACTATTTTTTATAATCAACATTATAAACAATTACAATTGGATGAACTTGAATATACTCATATGAATACTATTTTAGATTATCTTTCTATTAGCATAATTACTGATTATGAAAATAATATTAAGTGTCATTATGTTGAATATATAGAAAGGTATGTTAATGTTATTTGGAAAAAGAAATTTATAATTCAAAAGATTAGAAAAATTAAGAAAACTAAAAAAGAAAAAGATGATGCGATTAATAGTCTTAATAGTGATTTAAGAAAGATTAAAAATGACTTATTAAATGTTGAAAATACAAATTTTAAATCTAAATCTTTTTATCATAAATGGATTAAAGAACAAAAAAAACTTATATTACCAATTAAAGAATTTAAAAAATCTAATTTGTATTATGATATTCAATGTGCTCCTATGGATTACTTACCTAAAATGATTTATATGATGAAAATAATTGAAAAAGAAGGCTTAACTATTAATAATCCATTTCCTTTAAGAACTGATATTATACCAAAGCATATAAGAATAGATACAACTATTTTAGTTCATACATTATTAACTAAAAAATATGGTAATAAAAGTGATTACTTATTCAAAGGGAATTTAAAAAAGAATGAAGATAAAATATGGGAGTTCTTTTTTAGAACAGAAAGACAGTGCTTTATAAAACCTAATTATTCATTTCATCATATGATAGAGACCGATGGTATTAGTGCTAGTATATTATTAATAAGAAAAGATAAAGTAGGAAAACGTATAGTATCAAGAGAATGTAAAACTACTAGTAATGAAAAATATATAGATGAATTGAATGATATAACATATAATATTATTAAGAATAAAAAAATAGTTGCTATTGACCCTGGTAAATGCGACTTAATTTATTGTGTTGATGGTGATAGTAAAGAAGCAAATACATTTAGATATAGTCAAGACCAAAGAAGAAAAGAAACTAAAATTAAGAAATATAATAAATTAATAATTAAAGAAAAAGAAACTAAAATAGTAGGTAAAACAATAATTGAATATGAAACTGAACTATCAAAATATAATAAGAAATCATTAGATTTAGATAAATATAAAGATTATGTTAAAAATAAAAATAAGATTAATAAAATAATAATGGATTTTTATAGTAAATCACTATTTAGAAAATTAAAATTAAATGGTTATATAAATAGAAAACGTAATGAACAAAAACTAATAAAAAACTTTAGTAATAAATTTGGTGATAAAGAAGATGTAATAGTTTGTTTTGGTGATTTTGAACAGAAAAAACATATGAAATTTAAGGAACCAACAAAAGGCAAAGGTATGAGAACTTTATTTAGAAAAAATGGTTTTATAACATATTTAGTAGATGAATTTAGAACTAGTTGTAGATGTTCTAGTTGCGAAGGTCTAAATGAAAAATTTAAGGTTATTGAAAATCCAAAACCTTATAGAAGCGGTTCAGTCTTAGTTCATGGGCTACTCAAGTGTAAGTCTTGTAGTGGTGTATGGAATAGAGATTGTAATGGTGCTACAAATATTTATAAAATAGTTAAAAACGCAATAAATAAAATAGATAGACCTAGTTATTTATGCCGACGTAATAACTCAGATACTTTAGAAGAAGTATCACACCCATAATTTACACGACTTGAAATAGTCAAACCTTAAAAATTTAAAATAGTTCAACTTAAAAATTGTCCCATTTTAAATCTTCAAGGGTGTAAATTCCAACTAGATAAAGCATCTTCATCTAAAACATATTTTGCGTCTTTCATCATAGTATCATAATTGAGCGGTTCTCTTGGATGCCATTTTGTAAATGAACAATAGTATATTTTTACTTTTGGAAATATTTCTTTTTCAATAATATTCTCTTCTGTGTTATTTGTAGTATTATTATTTGTATTGACAGACTTAATAATACCTTTTTGTTTTAATAATTTATTTAATTTAGTAAATGTAGATATATTTTTCTTATTTTTATTTCTGAGCCACGAAAATTGAAGTACGTGTTCTGGAGAAACAAATCCATCTTCAATTTTGTCAATTTTAAATTCTAAATTACGTGGTAAAGTATATTCACTTAAATCATGATATGGAGATTCTAACCCCATATATTTAGAATAATCAATACCTGTATATTTATTTATTTTACTATATGGCATATATAAAAATGGTATATTAGTTAAATATTGTAAAATAAATAATACACCTCCTCTACTATACATTTCACTTATACTTCTATCTGCTGTTGTTGAAATAAAATTTTTAAATGTAAACGTATCTCCTTCTTTATATTTTTTAAATGTTTTTGGTAAAGTCATACCTCTAAAAAGGATTTCATTACCAGATAAACGAGGACAATCGGTTTTATTATAAATACTATCTAAATCATTAAGTATTTTAATTCTGGCTTCATAATTATGTTTAATATAATTTGGAATATCTTTAATATCAAATGATTTTAACATTGGATATTTTTTAGAATTAGGTCCAAATATATCACGACGAAAATATTGTTCTTGAGAAATATGAAATGGAAAATAAATTTCACGTGGGTTTTTTTCATTTGTAAGAAATTCTGTTTGCCAAAATGAACCATAACCTTTATAATATTTTAATGCTATTAATTCATCATTTGTAACTTTATTATAAAATTTTGTAAATAATGGTATAATTTTAGTAATTTGTTTTACTCTATCTATTTCAAATTGTCTTGCTACTTTTCTTGTTATTTTCCTTTTAATTTCTTTATGTTTTATAGCATTATGTATAAATTTACTAGATTTCGTTTTACTCTTTTTAGACTTACTCGTTTTAGACTTACTTGTTTTTGTTTTACTTGTTTTAGACTTGTGAGATTTTAATATTTTTGTTTTCATTATGATAAACTATTATTATTATTATTGTTAAGTTAGATTTATTTAATAATAAAAATAAAAAAAATAAAAAATATGATAAATAAAAACTATAATAAATGAAAAATTATCATATCATATTAAATTTAATAGTTATACATACTTATATTACTCATATCAATAGAAACAGAATTTGGTGATGTTGGTGATGATGGAACACTTGATGAAGGTGATGTATGAGTAGAACTTATATCTTGAGATTGATAAGATTGATTATAAGATTGATTATAAGGTTGATTATAATGTGTATTAAGCATTGGTTGTATTTTAGAATAATTTTGTCTATCAGCATATTTTATTTCTTTATCATAATAAGTATCACGTGAAATTACATTACCATATTCATCATATTTAATTATTGTTCTAGAGATATATATTTCTTCTTCTTTGTATTGTTGTATATAATTTTGTGTTGTATTATTATAAGCCATTATGTGTTAGTTAATACAAAATATAATATAATAAGGATAAATAAATTATTTATAAAGTATAATAAAATTATTATAAATTAACTAAATTTATTTATAATTATAAAAATAAGTTTAAATTGATTAAACTATAATAAAAAATTCAATTTTTATAATACAAGAATAAAAATATAACAATAAAAACATTAAAAAATTAATTTTGTAAATTTATAATTATTATAATATAAATAATTAATAATATAGTCAATATATAGACATAAAAAATAAATTAATCATAAAACATAAAATTTAAATAAATAGAATAAAAAATGACTGTTGGTGCTTTATTACAAATTGAATATGGGAATACAGACCGTATGGCGTTTTTAACGCTTAACCCACAAATTACACATTTTAAATCAGTGTATAGAAAATATACAAATTTTGCTACTGAATTTATAACAGTTCAACCAACAACGGATAATGATTTGTCTTGGGATAGTGAAAAAACAGTAGAATTTACAATACCTCGTGATGGTGATGCTATAAAAGATATGTATTTAACATTTGAATTACCAGATATTTATTCTAATTCAACCTATCAATTTCAATGGATTAAACGTATTGGTGAATATATTGTTAAAGAAGTATCTATACAATTAGATACAAATCAAAATTTAGATAAACATTATTCTGAATGGCTTCATGCGTATAGTGAATTAAATTATAAAGAAGGTAAAAAAGATGGTTATTATAGAATGATAGGTCATGTGCCCGAATTGTATAATCCTGCGAATGCTCCTGGAAACAATGGTACTTATCCTTCTACTGCTTATGCTCCTTCTATTATAAATAGAAAAGTGTATTTACCTCTTATTTTTTGGTTTAATAAATATGCATCACTTAGTTTTCCATTAATAGCAACACAAAGGTCAGAATTAAAAGTAAGATTTTTATTAAGAAGATTAAGTGAATTATATACTATTGTTGACCCATCAACAGGTTATAGAATTAAACCATCAACAGCAAGTCATTATATAGGTAATTTTTTTTCACCATCAACAACAGATAATAGTTTAGTGATTACACCACGTTTAGAAATTAATAATATATTTTTAGATAATGAAGAAAGAAAACGTTTTGCTATAACATCACACGATTATTTAATAACCCAAGTTCAAAAAATAGAACAAACATATAAACAAAATAATATACAAGTAGATTTAAAAAATATTAATAAACCAGTCTCACAAATTGTATTTATGATACGTCGCACGGATATGGAAGAAGTCAATGAATGGTCTAATTTTACAAATTGGAATCAAGAAACAATACCACCTTATTCTAATGGTTATTTTAATCCACACGGTTCAGCATTAACAATTGATGCTACTACTATTAAATATTATAAAACATCTAATTTATTAAAATCAGCAACATTTAAAATACAAGGGAATGAACTTACAACAGGTAATGTTCGTAATAATGATACAGCTAAAACATCTCGTATTAATGGTAAAGATTCTGTATTTTATAATTTACTGGAAAATTTTAATTCTAATAATAATATGCCAAAAGAAGGTATTTATACTTATTCTTTTGCTTTAGATAATTCAGATATTCAACCAACAGGTGCTATTAATATGTCTTCATTAGATAATAAAAAATTAGATTTAATATTAACTGAATTAAAGTCAACTGGTTATACTACGCCTAGTTCAACTTATAATTATAATGTATTCATATTCGCAGTTAATTATGATATATTATCTATTATGGGAGGTATTGGTGGTCTTAAATACGCAAATTAAATTCTTTTTATTCTATTTTCTTCTTTTTTCCTCTTTTTTCCTCCTTTTTTTATTATATTGTCTTCTATTTTTATTATAATATTAAATAGTTTATTCTGGATACATCTTTTTTATTTATACTTTTTATTTTTTATAATTATATAAATATAGTTTAATAATTTTATAAAATTATTTTGTGAAGATTTATTTTTATAATATAATATATAATTAAATTATAGATAATAAATAAATATATAATATTATTTTATATAATTAAACTATAAAGTATAAATTAAATAGTATCCAGAATGAAATTAAAAAATAATAATAAAAGTAAGTCTAATAAACAAAAACTCTATAGTAAATTAAATAGTAAAATAAATAAAAACTATAATAATAAAACCCAGGAAAAATTTGAAGATGAAGATAATAACGAAGATAAAAAAGTAGGGGCAACAACATTTGAAGGTGTTATTGATATGATAAGTGTATCACCGTCAGCAAAAAATAAAGAATCTGTTACTTATCAAGACCAATTAACGGATTATATCTTTTTAGTATTAAAATATGGATTCTTAGTAGGAATATTATGTTTAAACTTCCTAGGTTTATCTGTCTCTCTTAATTGTAATGTTGACCAAGAATTATCTCAAAGAATATTAAGTGCTATTTTTGCCTTCTTCTTTGGGTTTGTCTATTTAATTATAAATTATTATACATACAAAGTATTAGGACAAGGTAAAATATGTAAAATGGATAGAGAAAAATTATTTCCTTTTAGAGTATAAAATAGATAAATAGATAAATAGAAAAATAGAAAAATAGATAAATAGATAAATAGATAAATAGATAAATAGATACTTATAAAAAAAATTATATTTATAGTATATAGTATATAGTAAATAACTAAAATAATTAGAAATATTTATAATTATGAATTTATATGTAGTTTATGGATTTTTAATAGGATTAACATTTTTTTAATAATGGATAATGGTGAAAACAAAAAACCATTATTATTTCATTCAATAATAATCAAATGTATGAATAATAAATATCATTTACATCATTGGATGATATTTACATTATTATTTTTAATATTAATACCAATTGTATTTATGTATAATTATACATCTTTATTTGCTTTACTTATAGGAATATGTCTAGGTAGTATTTTACAAGGATTAACTTATAATGATGCTTTTAATGTAAAAATAAAGTAAAGTTATAAACAAAATAAAATTATAAAAAAATAAAATTATAAAAAAATAAAAACAAATATTAATTTAATTTGATATATATAAGAATTTTTCATCAATATTAGAGTTTATATTATTAAAATAATTAGAGAAATAAGTTTTAAAATGTGTATCATCTAATTCACTATTTTCATTCATTACTTTATCCATCATACACGATTCAACATTGTAATCAGCAAATGTATTTTTATCATTTTCTATTTTATTTAATTTATTTAAGTATTTATCTCTTAAACTATCATTATCAACTCCATATTTACCACACACATCTATATCAAATAAATTAGGGGCTACTTGTTTATTACATTGTCTTTCATACGATACAGTAGGGTCATCATTCTTTTTTTTTATAACTAAATCAACAAAAGGAATATTTTCAGGACAAGATGAATTTTTTAAATAAGTTAATGCTTCGTCTTTAGTATTAAATGTTAATGGATTAGTAGTTCCATCAATCATTTTTTTACTATTTAATAAAAAAAATTGTTTTCCATTTGTAACTAAATAATTATAACAACTAGAAGGTATAACAACATCATCTACAAAGATTATAAAACTATCTAATGATTTGCTTCTTAAAAAACAAATAAGAGCAATTAATACTATTATAATTAATATAATTCCAGCAGTATTTAACATTTTATTTTTATTACCAATTATTTTTTAATAGTTTATATTATACTAATAAAATTATTTTATACTAATACATTATTTTTACTAATAAATTTTTTATTAAATATTAAAATTATTAATAGTTTAATAATTAGTTTAATAAATAATATATTTTATTATATTAAATATATAAAAAATTATAAAAAATATATAAATAGTATATAACTAGAAGTAAATAATTTAAACTATTTATAAATCTTTACTTTACTTATAAATCTTTACTTTACTTATAAATCTATACTTTACTTATAATTCTAATAGTAAAGAACAATGTATCAATTAAATTTATTATCCCTATTATTAATTGTTATAGCATTATGTATTTTTTATAATGAATATAACAATAAATTAACTTTACCAGAACTATGTTTATTTGCAATTGCTTTTATTGCTATTATAAGAGCCGCTTATAATTATATTGAAATTGATAATAAATTAAATAAAACGAATCATTATGAAAATTTTGTTTCAAATGAAAAAGGTAAAAAATCATTAAAATTAAATAAAAAAAATAAAAACGCAAGCAAAAACGGAAGTAATAACTCATCTAATCATACAACTAAAGATAAATTTGATGTTATTTTAAATTCTGAAGAGTCTGAAGAGTATTTTGATATTGAAAATGAACAAAAAACCATTAATAAATTAAAACAAGATATTCACGAATTAAAAAAGAATAGTATTGTTAATAAAAATGCTGTAAATGAAGTTGATAGTTTATTTGATATGGGTATTCATAATAAAGAATTATTTGAAGATAATAATGTATCACCAACACCAACCACAATAAATTCAACGACAACTACTAATCCAACACCAACCACAAAAACATTAAAAAATGGTGATGAAATAAAGAGTGTATTTAATCCTAAAATCGTAATTGGTAAAAATAACAATGGATTTGGAAATACAGATAATAATAAATGGAACGATGCTTTCAAAGGTGCTGAATTTAATGCTAACTTTTATGAAAAATATAAAGATAATAATAAATGCGACCAATATAATACATTTAGTAGTAATACAGATGAGGCTTTAAGAGTTCAAAATTATAATGATGCTAAAAAATTTGTGCCTGGATATACCTATGTTCCTCCTGAAAATTGGAGTGTTCCTCAATATAGACCTCCTGTATGTGTATCCTCTAGTCCAAATCCTTTAAAATTAACAGGACTTGTAGATAGAGGATTACCTCTTAATGTTCTTGAATTAAATCCTCAAGGTGAAGTAGCCGATACTGAAACAGACGTATCTTTAAGTAATGTTGGAAGTATGATGCCTAATTTTAAATATGAAGAAGAACCATTTAGTAGACCTTATGTTTAATTTATAATTAATTTAATACTATTTTTATTTTAACTATTTTAATTTTAACTATTTTAATTTTAACTATTTTTATTTTAACTATTTTAATTTTAACTATTTTAATTCTCTTTGTAATTAATAGTATAATTCATATTAAAGAATAAATATAATAAAATGTATAATAATGCTCAACAACTTAATATAACTACTCTATTACCTTATAGTAGTCAAAACACACACCCTTTACAAAATATAAATTCTATAAATTCTATAAATACTAATCTTAATCAGTATAATAATTATAATGATTATAATAAAAATGTTGCTTTAATTAATACTATTTTTAATAATAATACTAATACTACTCTAGAACAATCAAATAATTATAAACATAAACAAAATACTGAACATCAAAATAATAATAAACATCAAAATAATAAATATAAAAAAAATGAATATACTTTAAAAAAATATTTAGGTGAAGGTATACAAGGAAGTTTATATGTAGCATATGATACTAATAATAATAAATATATCTGTAAAAAAATAATGATAGACCCATCTCAAAATACAAAACAATTAGAGCAATTAAATTTTGAATTAAATTTATTAAAGTTTTTATCATCTAATAAAATAACAAAAAATTATATTAATCCTTGTGTAGAACATCGCATTGTAGATAATCAAGTATTTACAGTATTTCCAGTATTTGATGGATATAGTTTAAGTCATTTAAAAAAATATTTTCATAAAATGGCACCTAAAAATTATTATACTATGTTATTTCATATTATAAAAGTAATATTATATGCGATGTCTAAAATCCATCAAAATAATATTGCACATCAAAATATAAATGAAAATTCTATTTTAGTATCTACTCATAAAAAAGTAGATGATATAAAAGTAAAATTTACAGATTTTGGTTTAGGTTGTGGTATTAATAATGAAAATAGTTATATAAATTCAATGCTTACAACTATAAATAAATGTAAATCAACAACACCGCCATCGCATTTAAGACCAACATCTTTAATTACATCATCACTATTAAATCAAATCTCACCTACTAATAACTATTTATCTCTAGAACAAAAACACGATATTACTGGATTATGTTATATTTTTATACAATTATTATTATTGTTTGAAAATATAAAATTAGATTTATCAAAAGGTTATACAAATGAATTAAAAAAAGAAATAAAACACTTAATAACATCTAAGTTTGTATCATTATTAAAATTAGATAATGAAATAAAAAAAGATATTCTAGAATACTTATCTATTTTAAATAATTATATTTTATGTGAAGAAAAAAATATGAAAGATTGTCAGTATATTCTAGATAAATTGATTATATATGAAAAATATAAAAATGATACGTTTTAACAAACAAAGAATAAAAGAACTACGAATTAATACAATACTTATCACTATCTAATGTTTTGCTAGAAATATAGGCAAGTAATTTACTGCCTTTATTTTTAATTAGCAAATCAAAGATTGCGATGAGTTTATCAACATCATATGTATGTAAAGTCTTATGAAGAATATAGACTATTTGAGTATAAAGTTCTTCAATTAAATCAATACTAAACGTAGTTTTACCTTTAATCATAAGATTAATTATATTATATTGTTTATAACCTTGTTTATAAGATGAAATTGTTTCAATACGTGTTTTATTTGATACACTGTAAGATAATAATTTTATTTTCATAAGTTTAGGCAAAGAATTTAACGTTTGATGTTTTTGATTATATGTTGTAAAATGGTATTGTTTCCATCCAATAAATTCAGGTTGTTGATGTATATCTCGAATTGTTTTAATAATATCATCAATAATTGTATATAAATTACAAATTTCTGTTTTTGAATGTTCTTCTTTTACACTAGAAGTTCCACCAATTTCTTGAGAAGTGCGATGTTTGTGTCCTTTTTTTACACCAGGTAAATCGCCAACTATTTTTTTAGGTATAATTATTTTAATTGTATTTTCATCTGATTCACTATTAATACTAATATTATCTATTTCTGTATTTTCTTTCACTTCCTTTTTCAATTCTTTCGCACATTCTTCTTCCCATTCTTCCGCACATTCTTTTTCCCAATCTTCTTCCCAATCTTCTTTATTACTACTATCATTAGTATTTTTAGATATTAAATCTTCAATATAAATTTTATCTTTTTCTCTTAATGTATTAAACTTAGTTTCTTCTTCATCTAAATCATCCCATTCTACTTCATTATCAATATATAATTTATGTTTTGTCCAACTCATTTTTATTCTTTCTAATTCTTTAATGATTTCATTAGTCTCATTACTTTTATAAGTTTCAATAAATTTATCTAGAGATTTAAAATCGTCATTCATTTTATTAGTTTTTAAATAAGTTTAAATAAGTTTTAAAAATTAAAATAGATATTGTTTAGTTTTAGTTTAATATTATTATTCTTTATAAATCAATTTTTATATTATTTTTAATTATTTTTAATTATTATTTTATTTAATTATCTAGATATAAATATTCATATATTCTTTTACTAATAACTTTTCCTATATGTCGTTTTTGTTTTTCTGTATGTGTAAGAAGAATAGTAGATAATAATTTACTTCTATCATTATCTGTTTCACAATTAGTATAAGCATTAAGTAAAATTGTAAGTGTAGGATATACTTCATTTATTTTAATAGCAATAGATGTGCTAACTCCAGGTATATTTGTAAGTATAAGTTGGTTCCATAGTTTAGGTGTCATATTATCTTTTTTACATTTTTTAATAGAGTGTAAATATAAATTATTATTTTCATTATTATTAGTTTCATTAGTTTCATTATTATTATTAGTTTCATTATTATTAGTTTCATTATTATTATTAGTTTCATTATTATTAGTTTTATTAGTTTTATTATTATTATTTTTATTATTTAAATTATCATTTAGAATAATAGGTGTATCCAGAATAACACTATTAGAATTACTAGTATTTACACTAGAATTACTAGTATTTACACTAGAATTACTAGTATTTACACTAGAATTACTAGTATTTACTATAATTCTCTCTGGAGTATCATTAATTTTTATATCTTGTTGTAAATTATTATTTTTTAAAGTAAAGAAATCATTTATATTTTTAGTCATTCTTTCATATAATCGTATTATAATTTCTAATGTTTCTTGTAATGATGTTGTTCTAATAATAGGTATTGTATCTCTAAATATGGAACTAATAATGCTTCCATATAAAAGGGTTTTATCATTTGGTTTTCTTAAATCATTAACTAAACCTTCTAATAAATAACAAATAATAGTATTCGAATTAGACCTTTCGGCTTGTAATCTAATTTTTTGTTCTTTATAACGACCATCTTTTATACTAGAAATCATATCAGTCATACATTTCCTTTCAATAATTAATGATTTATCAGGTTGTTTAGATGATAAAATTATAATATCTCCAACATCTAATTTTTTTATTTCATAAGGTATAGTAAAAGAAGATGTAGTTTTAATTAACTCTATTAATTTATGTTCTCTATTGTCTATAATAATCATTTTATAAATAAATAATATATTTTATTATAAAACTATATAAAATAAAGTAATATGGATGTTAGATAAAGTAATGATAATGTTAGATAAAGTAATATGGATGTTAGATAAAGTAATGATAATGTTAGATAAAGTAATGATAATGTTAGATAAAGTATCTAGATAGATTATGTTTATATTAATATTAATAAAAAATAATAAAAAATAAATAGATTTATAAAATAAGAATAAAATACAATAATAATAAATTTATAAATTAGTCAATAATTTATTCAACACCAACATCAGGATAATAATCATAATCTTCTGTAAATGTAGTAACATCATTTAATGACATTTTTACATCTATATCATTACAATACTCTGATGTTTTAAAATAACTATCAAGGTCTTCATTTTCTTGTTCTTCATCAATTGTAGCCATAGTGTCAGGTTCATCATATGTATTTAATAAATCTTCATCTAATAAAACAATACTATCACCTGTTCCACAATTTGGTATTTGACCGACCATAATATTACTTGATACACCTTTAATATTATCAAAAGAGCCAAAAAGACTAGCCTCTAGTAATTGGTCTGTTGATTCTTCAAAACTTGCTTTAGCCAATGGACCAATATTTTCTTTCTTAATACCAAAACGACTAATTGCCATAATATCACTATTTTGACACATTTTATCACAAAGTAAATCAACATGGCGTGGGCTAATATGAATATCATTAGAACTTAATACTTTTAATAATTGATATTGGATTTGAAAACGCGCAGCTTCAATACCGTAAATAGAATACATTTCATTGGGATCAATACTATAGGTTCTATTAACATCTACACCAGGTGTCATTAAAATATCAAATAATATAGTTGTATTTAAATGTTTTGAACCATCAGCAGTAATTGTAAATTCTTTTTTCTCTACAAATGATCCATTTTCATTTATGATAATTGGTAATAAATTTTCATCAGTAGGTATTTCAACAAACGTAATTCCATCAATACCTTTAATATTAATTTCAGTAATTTCTTTTATTTTTTCTTCAATAAAAAGTATATCATCATCAGCCTTATGTGTTTCAAAGTTAATTCTAATTCTAAATATAAGTTTAGAAGCATTATCATCCATAAACATAAGAGAAACATTAGGATAATTTTCTTTTAATACAATTTGTATATCTTCCATTGTTATTTTATGTTCAATAAATTTTTTTCTATTAAATTCTAATCTAATTAACCAAGGATTTGTATTAGGTGTTTCAGTATCTTTAGTCATTTCATTAAATAATTTATAAATCTCCATAATTTCACGGTCTTCTGGTAAAACATTATCATAATTATTAGTTGGTTCAAGATAAATAGAACTAGATTCTAATACATCACCAATAGTAATCATATTAATATTATTCTTTATTTTTTCAGCATTTTCAAATACAAAGCGATTAGTTTCAGTTAAATATATTTCATACGAATTATGTTTTAATGTTTTAGTATTACTTAAAATTTCTTCTAAACGTGGCACACCTTGTGTGACAGAAGATTTAGAACCAATACCAGCGTGGTGAAATGTATTTAAAGTCATTTGTGTAGATTGCTCTCCAATACTTTGAGCGGCAATTGGACCAATCATTTCACCGCCTTCAATTAAAGCATTTGTATAAATAGATTTAATAGATGTAATAATATGTTTAAAGGCTATTTTATTAATTTTATGGTCACGAATAAGTTTTTTAGGTGATAAATTATCCCAAATTAATAATTCACTTATTAAATTAGTTTGTCCGTTAAGTTGGCAAAATTTAACAATATCTTTTAATTCGTTAATAATTTCAATAGGGTGTAAATCACTTTTATTAGATGTTTCATTAAGTTTAAATAATTGAATTGTATTTAATAATAATCTTTCAAAATTAATAGGATATTGTAATTTTTCATCAAGTTTATTAAATTTAGTAAATATAGTATGATACTCAGTAATAATGTTTTCAATATGTTTATTATAATGAGAAATAGTTTGTTTCCAATGTTCTAATTTTTTCATCTTTGTAAGTTCCGATTTCAATACAAAAGCAAATTTATCATTTACATCAATATAATAATCATTATTTAAAGTTTCTATTGAAATTTTAGTAAACTTCGTTTTTTGTTTTTCTAAACTAATACTATTAAAACCATCATAACCATAACAGAATTGAACAATTTCGTTATTACTTGTTCTTACTGTATAATCGTGAGCAACTTTTAAATCTTCCATAGATTTAATTAATTTTCTTTGTAAATAACCAGAGTTAGCAGTTTTAACAGCAGTATCAATAACACCTTCTCTACCCGCCATAGCGTGGAAAAAATATTCTTGTGGATTTAATCCATTCATAAAATTACTACTAATAAAACCACGACTTTCAATACCATTTTCAAAACGTGGGTAATGAGGTAAAGTGCGATTACTAAAACCAAGAGGGACACGTTTTTGGTCTATGGCTTGTTGTCCTAAAAGACACATCATTTGTTGTATGTTAGATGCTTTTCCTTTTGAACCACTAGTAACAATATAATTAATACGGTTAGATAAAGGCATTTTTTCAACAATTTGTTTTTCAATCGTATCTACTGTATTTTTGTTAATAGTTGCTATTTTACTATCATAGAATAGGTCTAAATTATTAGAAATATCACTAAGAATATTTAAATGAGTTTTTTTTGTTAATTCAACAGCCTGTTTTTTAGCATCAATAATATAATCTTCATTGCGTTTTTTAATATCTTTATGAACGATTAAATCACTAATACCAACACTAAAACCACTTCTAATTAAATAACGTGAAATTAGTTTTTGTAAATCATTTAAATAACGAGTTGCTTCTTTTGCTCCATAATCATTAACAATATGATGTAATATGGCAGATGACGCACCTTTTTCAATTTGACCTTCTTTTAAAATACCATTATCAATAATAATATTTTTTAATTTTTTTTCAGATAAATTTTTATTATAAGTAATAGGTGGTAAAATTATAGAATACAATTGTTTACCTGTCCATTTAACAATAGAACCATTAATATAGTCAGGGTCAGGTAAATGACCATTGAATTTTTCAATACTAACTAATAAATTCATAATTTCTTGATGAGAAAAATAGACATCATCATCTGTAAGTTTAAAAAGACCTAATAAATTATCTTGTGCTGGAGCAATAATAGGCTCACTTGAACTAGGACTAATAATATTTTTAGAAACTGCCGCTAAATATTCTAATTCAACAGCAGTTTGAATACTTTGTGGAACGTGCATATTCATTTCATCACCATCAAAATCAGCATTATAAGGCTTACAAACATCAACATTTAATCTAAATGTATTCCCTTCCATTACTCTAACGCGATGACCCATCATACTCATTTTGTGTAATGAAGGTTGGCGATTAAATAATACCCAATCACCATTAATTAAATGACGATTAACAGTATCACCATAATGTAATTCATATATATTTTTATCCATAATATTATATTGAGTTCCATCTTTAATTCTTTTAATACTTTTTGCTCCAGGATAAACTTTATGTCCATTTTTAACATATTGATAAAGTCGTGTAATATTATTTTTATTTACAACTTCTGGAAAAGTTAAATTCATAGCAATTTTCTTTGGAACTCCTAATTCTTCAATGGCTAAATTAGCATCTGCTGAAATAACACTACGAGCACTAAAATCAACACGTTTACCCATTAAATTATTTCTAATACGACCTTCTTTACTAGAAAGACGTTGTTTTAATGTTTTCATTGGGCGACCACCACGCGTTGTGGATGGAGCAATACCTTTAATTTCATTATTAAATAAAGTAATGACATTGTATTGAACCATACTATTTAAAAGATCAATATCATCCTGTGAAATTGTTGTATTTTTAAGTTTTTCTTTTAACATTCTAGTCCATTTAATAATTTCATAATATTTATTAGTTAAATCATCTTCACTACGTTGACTATTATATTGTCTCACACTAGGTCGCACACAGGGTGGAACTACAGGTAAAATGGTCATAATAAGCCAACTAGGCATACACCATTTAGGACTAAAACCCATAACTAAAGCATCGTCTTCGGAAATACGTTTAAAAATAGCAAGAATAATTTCAGCATTAAATTTTTGTATAATATTTACAGGCGTATCATCATTATCATCTTTCCATTCAGCAGTAATTTTAAACGTTGTTCTTAAATTTTTAGTATCATATTTAGAAGGTTGGATTGCTCCACAACCTCCATTATCATAAAGAGTTTCATTTTTTTTTTCTATTGCTCCACAAATGCGATGCGATTTTTGAAGAAGTTTAAATATTTTTTCAAATCGTTCTTTATTATTATTTTTAGTGCTATTTATTATTTCTTTAATTTTTTTATCATTTTTATTTACTAAAAGACGACTACATTTAATACATATACATTTTAAAATTTTAATAATATCACTTTCAAATTGTAAATTAAAAATAGGCTTAGGTAATTCTATATGACCAAAATGCCCAGGACATTTTATATAAGTTTGTTCGCAGGATTTACAATAAACATTAGGTTCAATAGATCCCATACGTAAGTCAAATAAACCATTAATTTTAGGAACTCCATTACTATCATATAATGTATCACAAGTTATATGAACAACTGATTTCGCACGTATAACTTCAGGACTATAGATACCAAATTGTATTCCATTTACAAATCCTATATCTATATTATTCTCATTTGTATCAATTAAATTAGACATTTTTTTACTTTATTATTTTTCTTCTAACTATAATTAATATTTTTAATAATATTTTAATAATATTATTATTTAACAAGATTAATAAATTCAATTTTTATATTTAGAAAATATATTATAATATATACTTTATTTTTATATTTAATATTTAATATTTAATATTTAATATTTAATATTTAATATTTAATATTTAATATTTAATATTTAATAACAATACTTTAATATTATTTATTTATAAGTATAAAATTAAATAATATTAAATAGTATTACATAAATTAACTATAAAAATGAAATCTGAAAAAGAAACTATAAATAATTCAAATAACACTATAAATAATTCAAATAAAACTATAAAATCTAATGTCTCTAGAGATAAAGAATATATAAAACCATATAATACTAGAGAAAGTAATAAATATGTTAAGTTTAATAAATATAATAGCGTTGATGATTTAATAGAAACTGATAGTGATGATACTGATTATAATGAATATGAAGATAAAGAAAATGATGAAGATGAAAAAAATGATGAAAATAATGATGAAAATAATGAATGTGATGAATATGAAGATACTTATAAAGATATAAAAAAATATATTGATAATCATATTAAAATAAAAAATAATAAAAATAAAATAGATGAAAAAACACAAACATTAATAAAAACGCAAACTTATACATTTTATGAAAATTTAATACATTATCAACCTAAATTAGATTTAGCAACTATTAAATATCATATTGATTTTTTTTTAGATTATGATATAGAACAACAAACTCAATTAGTCATATCATTTACAGAACTATTAGATTTAAAAATAATTAAAACACCTTATTTATTTAAAATAATGAATTCAACATTAGATTTATATTATAAAAAAATAGCATTAAATAAATTACAATTATTAGAAAAAATGACACCTGATAATAATGAATACTTTAAATTAAGTCAATGGATAGATACATTATTAGATATACCATTTAATATTTATAAAACTCCTCATTATTTAGATAATAAAAAAATACAAAATTCAGCAACTTATTTGAAAGAATCAAAAGAGTATATGGATACTATTATTTATGGACAACAAAAAACAAAAGAACATATTATTGAAATACTTGCTAAAATGATAAGTAATCCAAAAACATTAGGGTCTGTATTTGCTATACACGGTGAAGCGGGAACAGGTAAAACAACATTAATTAAAGATGGATTATCTACTATTTTTGGATTGCCATTTATTTTTATATCACTTGGAGGAGCACAAGATAGAACTTTTTTAGCAGGGAGTAATTATGTTTATGAAGGTAGTGCGTGTGGTAAAATAATTCAATCATTAAAACAATCACAATGTATGAACCCTATATTTTATTTTGATGAATTGGATAAAGTTAGTAACACAGATAAAGGTCAAGAAATTATTAATTTATTAGTTCATTTAACAGATTATAGTCAAAATAGTCATTTTAATGATGATTATATGGATGGTATTGCTTTAGATTTATCTAGAGCAACATTTATTTTTTCTTTTAATGATAAAGAAAAAATATCTCCTATATTACTTGATAGAATGGAAATGATTAAATTTAATTCTTATACAAAGATTGAAAAAAAATATATAGCACAACATTTTTTATTACCTACTGTAATTAAAAATGTGTTTGGAGAAGGAACAGATAAAAAAATAGAATTATTAGATGAACAATTAGATAAAATTATAGTAAAACCTAAATCATTTAATAGTATATATAATATACCAGTTTATAATAATCAAAAGCAAAATAATCAAAAGCAAAATAATCAAAAGCAAAATAATAAAACTAATAAAACTAATAAAACTAATAAAAAGAATCCACAACATAAAATTATTAATAAACTTATTGAGAAAAATAAAAAGAAAATAAATATAAATTATAATAATAATTATGGAGGTGTAAGATATATTAAAAAAAGAATAGAAAAAATACTAGCAAAAATGAATGTAGATATTATAATGGGAACATTAAAACTAAAAAATAATAATATAATCACAATAGATAATAAATATATAGATAATAAATATATAGATAATAATGTATAAATTATTTATAAATTTATAAAAAATTGATTTATAAAAATAATAAATAAGCATTTATACTAAATAAGCATTTATAATAAATAAGCATTTATACTATTAAAATGGAAAAACTAAATAAATGTAATCATATTGAATGTAATAAAAAATTAAAATTAACTGATTTATCTTGTAGATGTGAAAAAAGATTTTGTAGTAAACACAGATTGCCAGAAAGTCATCAGTGTATATATGATTTCAAAACAAATGGAAGACAACAGTTAAAAGATAATAATCCAATATGTGTTCATCAAAAAATAATTAAAATTTAATAAAAAAAATAAATTTGTAATTTATACAGTTATAATTTATAATTCATAAATATAATCTATAAATCTAATATTTTTTTAATGATACTTGATAATGATATATTTGAAATATTTCCTTCTACATATTCTTTTATATTACTGTTATTTGGAAAATAAAGAGATAAATAATCACATAATTGTATGAGTCTATCTATAATAATTTCTTCAGTATCAAAAGGAGATGTATATGTTAATCCACTTATATAGTTGTCTAGTTTATATATTTTTTTATTAGTTTCATATAGTTCTTTATCACTATTAAAAATTGTTTCATCTTTAATTAAATTATATAAAATATGATATATTCTAGATAGTATTGTTAAATTAGTTTCATTCTCTTTTGTATTTATAGTATTAATTAATCTAGTATGATTTTTCAAAGTTTGTTTAATTGTAAGTAATTTTTCTTCTTTTAATTTTAATAATTGTTTATCAATAATCATATTTATTTTGCTTTCTTCATCTAGTATATTTAATTCTTCTCTTTTTTCTTTATTGTAATTATCTATAGATTGTTCTGGATATATACCATTCACCATTCTAGTAAAAAAGTTAGATAGAGAACTTATAATTAAATTTAGTGTATTCATTTTTTTTATTATTGTAGTATAATAATTCTATAATAATTCTATAATAATAATAATAATATAAAAATCAATTTTTAAATTTATTAAACTGTAAACTATAAAAACTATAAAATAAATTATTAAAAATAAAAAAATTAAATTTTCAATTTAATTATATAAAAGGGTATGCTCTAGAACCTTTTTTAATATTACCACCTCTACCTTGAATCATTTTTAATTGTTCAGGACTATAGCAAACGCAACCCATATCACTAGAAACATTAGAATGTCCGCAACAATCAGGAGATACATTATTATAGGCAAATGTAAATAAGTGTTTAGCACTATCTTTTTGACCATCAACTGTAGGAAACATTTTATGACCTAAAGGTTGAGTTAATTTAATACCATCACCAACAGGATTAAAAATAGTTACAGGATTAATAAGAGGTTTAGTAATCAAATTAGATTCAAGTTTAACACCATCATATGAACCAGTAGAACTAATTTGTTGATTAATGCCTTTATAATTTAATCCATCACAAGTTTTATTGTTATTTCTTAAAACATAATTGATAGGAGCATAACCTTTGCTATTGGTAAAAGCATCATTATTTAATTGAATGTAACAGATAGCAATAATAAATATTAACATACAAAGAACAACATTTAAACGACTAGAAGCAGTATTTAATGAACCAGCATAAATACAACCGAGAATAATAAGTATAATAAGAGGTAAGAATAATTCCATTTTTAAAAACGAATTAATTATTTTTTATATAATTATTATTTAATAATATTTTAATTAATAAATAATTAATAATATTTTAATTAATAAATAATTAATACTATTTTTATTAATTAAATAAATAATACTATTTTATTAATTTAAAAAAAATATGAGTTTATTATACATATAATTAAATAGTTAAATATATTATAAATAATAAATTAATTATTTAATTACTTTTATTAATTATTTTATTATTTATTAATTATTTTATTATTTAATTGGTAATAATTAAAATGGATGATACTTTGAAACAAAACTGTAATAATTTAAATGAAATATATACATTTTGGTATCATAACCCTGATAATGTAGATTGGAGTTTAGAAAGTTATATAGAGTTATTAGAATTTTCTACCATTGAAGAATTTTGGGTATTAGATAAATTTATTAGAAAAGATATGATTGAGAATGGTATGTTTTTCATAATGAAAAAATCTGTTAAACCTATATGGGAATGTTCAACTAATATTAAAGGTGGTTGTATTAGTTGGAAAGTAGATAGAAAAAACTCATATAAATCATGGATTGATTGTGTTGGTCATTTTATAATGAAAGAATTTGGAAATTTAAATCATTTAATAAATGGTGTTAGTATTAGTCCTAAAAAAAATTCAAGTATTATTAAACTATGGTTTAAAGAAGAAATCAATATTGATGAATTAGATATACCAAAAACATATTGTTTAGCAAACGATAAAATTATTTATAAATCTCACGTGCAGAATATTGATAAAGATAAAACAAAAAAACAAAATTCAAATTATCATTCACAAAATACATTTTTTAATAAAAGTAATAGTAATAGTAATAATAGCAATAATAACAATAATAGTTCTAATATTAATAGTATAACAAATTAATACGATTTATTAAAAAAAAATATTTTTATTTTTATATATTTTTATATATTTTTTTATATATTTTATTTTTATATATTTTAATTATCATATTTAATATCTTTTAATAAATTAATAATACTTTAAACTTAGCAAACACTAAACTAAAAATAAAAAAAAAATAATAAAACTGAAAATGAATGGTATTAATGTTTTACTTAGTATTGTATTCCTTCTAATAATCTCATTTATAGGATTAATAAGAGCAGAAACATTATTTGGAGTATTCTTAAATTTCATATTACTTACATTTGTATCTTATATGACACTTTATTTATTTAGAGCAGATTAATAAAAAACTATTTAAAATAAATAAAAATATAAGTAAAATATAAGTAAAATATAAGTAAAATATAAGTAAAATATAAGTAAAATATAAATAAAATATAAATAAAATATAAATAAAATATAAATAAAATATAAATAAAATATAAATAAAATATAAATAAAATATAACTTAAATTAAAAAATATAATAAACTATAATAAAAAAATATAATAAACTATAATCAAAATTAAAAATGAATAAATTAACAATTATATTAAATTGTATAATACATATAATATTAGTATTAATATTTGAAGGTATTTTTTTATTTGGAGTTTTATATCCTCTTTTAAATAAATTATCAAATAGATATTTAGCAATTATTAATAATTATATATATTCAATATTATATCCCGATGATTATTATAATTTAAATTATTATATAAATGAAAAACATCATTTTCATTGTTATACAAATGAGAATAAATGCTGTAAAATACATAAATGTAATAATAACTTTATGATTAAACCAGTATATCAAAGTTTATTTATGAAAAAAAATAATGTTGATAATTTGAAAACATTTAACAATGATACTAAAAATATGTTGTTTAATAATGGATATACCAAAGAACAAGATTATTTATCTAAACAAAAAAATAAACCATATATGGTTTATTTTATAATTCAAGGATGTTTAGTTATACTTGCTATAATATTAATAGTTATATCTTTCTATATGAACATAAATATTAATTATAAATTTATAATAATTAATTCTATTATAATATTTTTTGTTATATGTATGTATGCTGCGGCAATTTTATGGCTTGATGTATTTTCTCAAGATTATGTTCTTAATATAGAAAAAGGAATATATCAAAGTTTTAATGATGTATTTAATGAAACTGCTTAATATAAAATATAATTAAACTATAATTAAACTATAAATAAAATATAATTAAACTATAAATAAAATATAATTAAATTATAAATAAACTATAATTAAACTATAAATAAAATATAATTAAATTATAAATAAACTATAAAAATATAAAATATGAATAAAAGTGCCTTTATTTTTAATATTTTACTAGATGTATTTATAGTATTTACTATATTTTCAATTTATTTTTATATACTTATAAAATTCTTTTTGCATCACTTTGAAGAATATACAATTGTATATTTTTTTAAACATAATTTAAAATATTATGATTATATTATATCTTCTTATAAAAATTCTATGTATTATAAATTGAACCCTAAATTTATACCAAATGCTATAAATAAAAAAATTAAGCAAATTAATGAGAAACCAATAACTACTGATTATAAACTTACAGATATAATTGTATCGACAACAATTATAAGTTTTGCTTTATTACTATGTATTTATTTTGTATTTGATAGAAAAAATATAATGGAACATATAAACTTAAATAATATATTATTTACAATAATTATAAATTTAGTATTAATAATTAGTTTTGAATGTATGTTTATTTTTTTTGTGTATGGGAATACAAATTTAATAAATATAGGACATATTTTAGGATTACAAGTTAAAAACTAATATTTTATTTATAATATTATTCTATATAAACTAATAGTTTAGATAAATTAACATTTTTATTAATTTAAAAAAATAATACATAAGTAATTTAAAAATTAATTAATAATTTTATATTTAATTATATATAAAATTTACCAATAATATTTATTAATATTATTATTATTAATTAAATTCAATATTAAAAATTAAAAAATGAGTGAAGAAACTAAAACAACTACAGAAACTAATAGTGATTTAGTTTCAACAACATCTAATGATTTTTCAAAATATGTATTTCATCTATGGACTTCAAAAACTCCTCCTATTAAATACCTTACTGAACTGCTTAAAGATTTATTAACTGAAGGTAATTTAGAATGTAGCGAAGATGGTATTAAATTGCTTTCTATTGATTCTGGAAGAACTGTATTAATTCATTTGAAATTAGATAAGTCTAGTTTTGAAGATTATAAATGCGAACAACCCATTGTGTTAGGTGTTAATCTAGAACATTTTTTTAAAATTATAAAAAATATGGAAAATTCTGATACATTAAGATTATTTGTAGAAAAAGATAATGTCAATAGGTTAGGTATTGAACGTTATAATAAAGAAGAAAATATTAAAAATACTATTTTTCAAAGTTTAATTGATATTCCAGTTCAAAGGCGTGATATTCCATCGCCTAGTTTTAAAAGTGTTATTGTTATGTCAAGTTCTCGTTTTCAAAAAATATGCCGTGAAATTAGTCAATTTAGTGAAAAAATAGAAATTACTTGTGCTGGAAATCAATTAATTTTTAAAGGTTGTAATGAATGTTCATCTCAAGAAATTAAAATTAAACCAAGTTCAAATGGAATGTTATTTGAACAAAATAATCCAGATGAAATTGTCCAAGGTGTATTTAAATTAAAACATTTAGTTCAATTTAGTAAATGTTCTAATCTTTCATCTAACATTCGTATTCTTATTCGTAATGATTACCCTATTGTATTACATTGTGATATTGCTGGTCTTGGATTTGTAAGATTATGTTTAGCACCTAATGCCGAAGAAGATTAATTAAGTTTTGCCAAAAGCAGGATTTAGAAAATCCCTCACGCAAATATAGTGCAAATTATTTTTTAATTTTTGTTATATATTTTAGTTAAGTTTTTTCTAAATTAGTTTTAGTTAAGTTTTTTTTAAAAACTTAGTTTTAGTTAAGTTTTTTCTAAAAACTTAGTTTTAGTTAAGTTTTTTCTAAAAACTTAGTTATAAGTTAATACTTATAAAATAAAATACTAATCCAAATAAGACAGATTGTATAAAGTTTTTTTCAATAAAAGGATATTTATCAAAACATTGTAGTAATTTATGAAGTAAGTTAGAATTCATTATATAAAATAACATTGAGAATAATAATGCTTTTAAAGCAACATCTTTTACAATGAAATCAAAAGAAGGAGTAATATCATTTTGATAATTTAAATTAGGGTTTGTATCAATCGTATTTGACATTATTTATAAGTATAGAGTTAGAATAAAATTATTGAGTTAGAATAATATATTAATATTAGTTTTAATAGTATTAATAATTAATTAGATAATATATAAATAAAAATATTAAAATTATATTATAAAAATAAAAATTATAGTATTATAAATTACAAATTATAGTATTATAAATTACAAATTATAGTATTAAAACTAAACACACTATTTATGTGTAATTTATTTCATACTTTCAATAACTTTATTTTTTAATTCTTGTAAATCAAAAAAATAGTTTAAATGTTTATTAGGGTCTAATTTAGTAACTAAATTTAAACTACCAATTGGTTTTTCTTTACCAAAATTTTTTGAAATTACAAATGTATTA
>Ga0209534_10000564_pt1 | contig 42643 bp, 64 predicted proteins | sample COG_07_FD_184751 | JGI IMG/M metagenome (GOLD analysis project Ga0209534, IMG submission 184751) | Pelagic Microbial community sample from North Sea - COGITO 998_met_07 (SPAdes) (version 2) | ecosystem: Environmental > Aquatic > Marine > Neritic zone/Coastal water | place: Helgoland, sampling...
CAAATCGAATCCAGAATACCCCCAACAGAAATTTGACTATCAATGAACAAGTAAGAATATAAATATAGTATATTGTTCTGAAAATGTCAAGTGGTTTTTATAATTTTCTTTTGATGTAGTTGTAAGTAATTTCTGTAATTTTACCTGCAATGCCAAGAAAATGCTCCGCAAACATACCCACAACGATATAACATAATGTTTCCATCGGAATTAATTTAAACTGAAATACTTTAATTTATTACTTTTTTGTATTTACCAAATTTCTTACAAATGTAAGAACTTTATCTTGAATAAACTTTGCATATAATGGTTGAGGTAAATTCCAACCAATAAACATTCCAATTACTATATAAAATATCATATCCATCATTATAATAAGTATTATTGATTAAACAATTTCAGATGTTAAATCTGAATAATTTTTTGCGAAATCAGAAAATGTACTCCACTCAGATGTAAGTAGATGATCTGTACAACTTAAAAGATGTTGTTCTGCACGGGCATCAAGTTGTCCTTGTTTTTGTTTATGCCATACACTTTCATTAAAATTTTTTTCGTATGTTATACATCTGTCGTTAAAAGTTTTTTTAAACACCTCCAACGAGGTCTTACAATCGGTTGCAATGAAAACTTTTTTATACTTAGAATTAAGTAATTCTTTTGTTCTTTTGATATACTTGTTTACATCAGAACTATATTTGTTTTTATGTTCTGAATAAAAATCGGTGTTAGTTGCATCTCCTCTTCTAATATGCACACCGAGAACATTGTCACCAAACTTTTTCAATGTTTGTGATGACATATCTAAAACTTTTTTTGAAGGTTTGATGTCCTTGATTATATTTGAATATAATACCCATGCCTCTGGTATTATTGAATCTACTTCTGGTTGAAATACATTTAATAAATTTGAACTAGTTCTTACTGCAACTTTATTCCACTTTTTTGAAAACAAATCATTTATATAAACAGGTCTTTTTTGTTTTTCTGAATTATCAATTTCTTTATTATGAGTTTGTGCGTGTTGTTCGTGTACATTGTCAAATTTTTTATGAAGTAACACACAGGATTTCTCAGCATTTTCATACTCATCATTTGAAATTAGTTTTACATCGTACTTTGATATAAAGTAATCAATATCAATCAAGTCTTTTAGTGGTGTATCATCAAATCCACGGGTTGATGTCCAATTCAATTTCAATTGCGTATTAAAATGCTTTGCAAATACAACTCCAGATGCAAGTACTCTGAAACGATTTCCTAGACCATTGTATGGTTTCAATACAAACTGAATATTAGATCTGTCGTTCATATCAAGATGTCAGATATTAGTCAAAAAATCTTACCCACTCTTTACATATTTCCATGTCTAATTCTGTTACAATTTTCATGTCATATAATTTCGTATAAACGTTTAAGATTAGTTCTTTATTACAATCTGAATGTTTTATATCTTTAATTTCATCCACGATAGTTTCATTAGCTAAATACATTGGCACTTCTGATTCGAAATCCTGCATCAAGTCATGTTCATTTCTCAACTGAGTTACATTGGGTGATGTATATGCCATATTCTTGTTGTTGCTTTTCAACAAAGTATTTGCTATAATTCCCTTTAATATGTCACAATAACGAAAGGTCACCGAACACGGAATCAGTAATCCAATAAATAAACTAGGATCAATCCAAAAAGTATTTTGTGTATTAAAAGGGCAAGTGTTTTCGTTAGAAATTATTATTTTTTTATCCGTTTCCCATTGAACTTGGTGATTACACACTAACCTAAAAATCGCATCAACATCAGGGTCGTTTTCAACTAATCCATTAATTATAGCGACATCATCTTTATTTTTTGAATTATCAAATGTAAAATTTGGTTTGGGATTTTTCTTTATTTGAGACAACGGATAACCTCTTGGCCAAATCCAGTTGTTGTGGGTAAAATATTTAAAAATATTAATCCACTCACTATCTTCATCTTTGATAGTTTTTACATTTTCATCAAAATTAATAACCACATCAAAGTTTTCATGTGGTATATTGTCATCGTCAGTTTCGTATATAACACGATAATTTTGTTTTATAGCATAAAGATAACCTAAATTTTTTCTTCCATAGTGGTTATACGGTATCATTTCACATAATTTAGGAAACATTTTTTTTTGGGCCGTGACATCTAAAAATATACAATCTTCATTTTTATATGTATCGGGAGTTTTTAAATCACCCACTATAATAACATCATATTCTGAATTGTTGATATGCTTCTGAACCGTTTCGGTAGGTTCATTAATAGTAGTTATTACCACACACTTTTCTTTCTTATTTTTATATTCCATTCCTATAAATATCTTTGTAAATTACGTTTTATAACAAATTTAAACCGAGTGCGACATCAGAAATTTTAATCCTTTTTTCAAATCTGGATTGCTTCTGAGTTTTACCGGATGGATAACAGAAATTCCGTCTTCAATCCACTCTATCAATTTTTTATTTGAAAATTCCCTATCTGTTCCCCATAGTATCTTGTGCGGGTAAATCGTGTATATTCCACCTCCACCTTCCATGTTTACCAATATTGTTGGTATTGCAATCTCTAAAAATAACTCAGTTTTGTATGATATTTTCAAAAAATCTATAAAGTTTGAAGTCCACATCCTCCTTGGTAAATAAAAAAAATCACTAAAACCATAACTAATTTTTTTTATATCTAAGAGTTTTAATGCGTTGTTTAGTGCGGTAAGACCATTTGTGGATGACCATACACTCCAATCGCGATAGTCTTGATTTATATCCCGAATGCCTATTGTGTTAGTGGTGGGGATTTTGCTTTTAGCAAGTCCTGGGGGTCCATAGCATGAATTTAAATCAAAATTTTTAATAGAATTTATATTAAACACACAATCGTCCTGTGTGTAAAAAATTCCGTCAGAATTCTTTATGTCTTCCATATAGTTTTCATAAAAATGAGTAAATATATTATATGTAAAAAATCCTTTTTGTGTTTCTACATAATTGACATTTGGATATGACGTGTGTTTAGGGAAATCTGAATAAACTATCACTTTCTTGAAAAACGATGAGTATAAATCGGCCCATAAATGAAGATTTATTAAATCTTCAGAAAAATTAAAGTTTAATAATAAAATTGTGTTTTTAAACTTATTCATTTTTTTATTATATCCTATTTCATCGTTCACAAATATAAATACCATTTACTAAGTTAATTTTCCAATCAATTATTTTATCCTCATGTGACCAAGGATTTTTTTCGCAACGAATTCTGTTAATTTGAGTTTCAAGAAATAGTCGTAAATCTTCTCCTGTATCCGGAAACGGTACCCAAATTAGTTCATCAATTATTTCTTGTTCAATTTTCTGATCTTCAAATAAGTCTGAAATTGCGAATCTTTCTGATATATTTATCTTTTGAGATTCACTTCGTTTCTCATCTGGTGTTTCTATATGATTCATATATTCGTAATCTAAATCATATTTAATCAATCCCGAGTTTACCAATCTATCATATAAATCCGTGTCATCGTATCCGTATGTGTTTATTCTTTCATTATACCCATTTATTTGAAGGAATTTTTTTGTAGGGCATAAAAGTTGTCCATTTAAATGTATTTCATTTTTACATTTTGCGTTTTCCCAGTTTCCACTGTAAAAACACGAATCTGAAACTATGTGTTTTTTAAAAAAATTTTTATTTAATTCTACATCGGAATCTATTTTCAACAATTTGTCGTATTTCACAAAAGATATACCCAAATTAAATGCTTGCGATAAAATCCATTTAGTTTCGCTTAAAACTCGTATCAAAGTAATTTTTTTATTATTCTTTGGACTTGGCAAATCCTCAATTTTAATAGGATTGTCACTAGACCAGTCTACTATAACGATCTCATTTAGTTCTAATATTTCATTCCACGAAACAACTGATCTAAGTAAGTTTTCAGTTCTATTCATTGAACAAGTTACCAAACTTGTTCCGATCTCAAACTTTTGTTCATTCATTATGAAAAATAACTACCAGACTTTAATGCAGTAATGACGTGGCTATCATTTTCTTGCTTTGCAGAATCCCACCAAGAATCAATACGAACTGCACCACCATCTATAAAAGAGATGTCACTGATTTCAAGACCCCATTCTGTTGTGTTGTTCAAAATTTGTAAAGTACAACTGTTCATTCCAGAATGAGGAGAACTTGCGATTAGAGATGCTGAACCTGATTTAAATCCAAATTCTAATCCCGAACCACTCATGTAATTTCCGTTTGCATATATTGCAAGTCTTCCACCAGATTTCACTAAGCAAAAATGATTCCAAACACCGGTTGTGTGACCTATTTCAAATTTTTGACTCATTGTACTTGATTTATTAGTATTATTGAAACCAAAATATAAATCGGGTCCATATATATCACAAGTTAATTTATCATCTCCATTTGTTTTCGATAAAATACTTAAAAAACCTTTAATATTACTTGCCCACGATCTAAACCAGAATGATAATGTAAAGTCATTTGTAAAATCCATATCATATGATAATTTTGATGCACCACCCGATGTAAGTCCAAGTAGTTTTTGACTCGAATTAAGTGACAAATCATTATTTGTATTAAGTGTACCACCTTCCACTTGAATAGATTTTCCACTATCAGTATGTGTCATTAAAGATGCTACATTAGTTTCATCATCCGTGTGGAAGAATCTAAATTCAGCTGGTGTGTAGAATCTTGATTTAAAATCAGAATCCACTAGCAATGCTTTACTTATCGCATATATTTCAGAGACATACGAAGCACCCCATCCTGAACGACCTCCAATACTTGGACACTCACCTGTTTCAACTGGTGTATTACAACCTTTTTGTCCAATTATTTTGATGTCTGCTGAAATATCATCTATGAAATCTCCATCGATTGTTTGCGAACCAAGGTCTATGATATCTCCACTTTGATTTTTTATCTTAATACCAAATTTATTGGAGTCTTTAACTAAAAATACATCAATAAATGTGCCTTCAAACTGATTTGGGTCATTCAAACGCCATGCACGATTTAACGAATATATTTGATCTGTTTCACTTGAGTATTGAAATGCGACTACAAAACTACCTTTTTGTATCTGAATGTTGATGAATTTATTTACAAACATTTTCCAATGAAATGTCCAATCACCATTATTATTCAGTAAAGCACCCGAAGTATCAGAAATTGACAATACAGACCAATTGTACAATCCAAATCCATACTTCACCACCTGCGATGAACCATCCCATACTACTCCAGTTGCAGTCATCTCTGTATCATTTTTAGATGAATTATACAAAGGAAACGATGCAGAGGGTGACCCGATGGACGAATCGTACTCCGGTCCTTGTTCGTTTAACCTCCAATAACCAACCACATCGTTATATTTGATATCACCAGCAACCCTTACAACGGATACCGGTAAACTACTTACAACTGCACATCCGTCACTTGCAATACTTGCTGAGACATTTAATGCAACCATTGCTTTTACTGCTTCTAAAAAAGTATCATTATCGGTCACACTAAACGAAGTTCCACCTATTTCAATAGTTGTACTTCCACTTGTTTCTAAAAGTTTTTTAACCTGTAAGGTTGCCCACGATGCGTCAAGTTCACATTCTGAGAAATTTCCGTCGCCATTAAAATCTGTATTTGCTGTGTATGTTAAGCTCATTTTATCATCTCCAATATAGTTTTATGATTATAAATATTGATATTATAATAATTATTTCAATTTACGTAATCTATTTTTTGTTTTAATTCCTCTTTAAATTTTTGCTCGTCAAAAAAATCATCGTATAAACAATTCATTTTTGAGAATTTCCACTTTTTTAAATTATAATAGAACTTTTTGATATGCACAGAATCAATTTTTATATTCAACTTATTATAGTCCATGTATACATTTTCAGGTGAAATTCTTTCGCATACATAATGTTGGTGTTTAAATTCATTAATATTCCATTTACTTCTTTCAGAGTTTGAATTCCATTTGATATGTTTACAAAAAAGTTCATTTCTATATGTCATTTTTTGTTCATCAGTATCAAGCATATTTAATATCATTTCAAGTTTATGATTATACAAACATTCGATTGAATTTTTCTGCCGATGATCATGCGATTGATGAATCAAATATTTTTCATTTATATTAACTTCTTTTTTATGTGTTCTAAGCCTTGAATATAAATCTTCGTCATCGTATCCGTATGTCAATATATTTTCATTGAAACCGTTTACTTTTTTATAGTCATTTGTTTCGCAAAAAAACTGTCCATTTAAATGAAAATCTTTTTTATTTTTTATGGTTCTATAATTTCCACGAAAAAATATATCTGAGTTAAGTTTATGATTAACTAAAAAGTCAGAATTTACTTTTACATCACAATCAATTTTCAATAGTTTGTCATAAGTTACAAATTCAGATGCAAGATTATACGCATGAGTTAAAATCCAATAGTTCTCGTTCGCGACATTTACGCACTTAATTCTGTTTTGTTTATCAAGTTTGTTTATAGCATCCCAATCAAATTTCTCGGAATTCCAATTTACAATTATTATTTCATTTATTTCTTTTATTTGTAACCATGATTCAAGTGAAGAAATTAAGTTGTCATAACGATTCATACAACAGGTAATCAAACTTATTCCATTTTTTAATTTTGCATTCATGTTATACAATGCTCCATTTCAAAATTCTGTTTTTGTTTGTATTCAATAATTTTATTTTCAAGTTTTTGAGTAAATTCATTATTTAAATCATTAAATGCAAGATAAGAACTGAATATTTTTATTTTATCGTTTATGGTAATGTTTTTGTTTAGAACATAACCAATGTAAACATCTTCAGCAGGTCCAAGGTTTTCATTAAAAAAATTATTATCTTGTTTTCCTTTGTTAATAATTTTTTCGCAAAAGTTTTTACTTAAAAAATAAAATTTTCCACAAAAAAACGGAAAATCAAAATAATTCATCCTTTTATATTGCAATTTTAGATTTTTATGTGTTGCCCAAGTTTTTAATGTGGATGTATCATTAACAAAAGAAACTGCTGATCCACCATATCTACAATTTATGTAATCAGATTTTATGGTATTTAATATATAAGTTTCATTGTATATTTGTTGTTTTATATCCACATTCAATCCATACGAATTTTTATATTCTAATATATTACAATCAATCTTTATTAAAACCTCAAAGTCAAAATGCTTTACACACTTTGATATCATTTTGAATGTTTTAAATGATAAACCTGTATAATCTTCTTCGCACTTTAATAATAGTTTATTTTCTAATATCTGTGTTTTATTGCTTCCTGCGTATACTTCCAATATCTTTGTATTTGTATCGTTTTGTAATTTTTTGTATAAATTTGTTTGCTTGAAATTACACAAAGATTTTTTATCTTTTTCACAAGTGTAAATGCAAATAAGTTTTTTCATTTTGATTTACAACTGCATTTGCAATTATTTCCACAACTTTTTTTAGTCAAAGTTTTTTGCCAGTTCCAAACAGATTTTACCATTTCTTTTAATCCAAGTTCTGCTTTCCAATTAAGAAGTTCGTAAGCATAACTAGGATCAGCATATATTGCTTCTACATCACCTTTTCTGCGATTTCCGTAGTGTGTGTTTACTTTGATATTATTTTCTGTTTCAAATGCTTCTAGTACCTCTTTTACAGAGTATCCTTTACCTGTTCCTAAATTCACAGGTTCTGCTTTCAGATTTTTTTCCACTGAAGTTTTCATTGCAGTAACGTGTGCTTTTGCTAAATCTACAACATGAATATAATCACGAATACAAGTTCCGTCTTTTGTGTTATAGTCATCTCCATACACAGTTAATAAGTCACGTTCTCCTGCAGCTGTTTGTGCTACATACGGAAGTAAATTATCAGGAGTTCCATTTGGTAGTTCTCCAATCAAAGAAGTTTTGTGTGCGCCGATTGGATTGAAATAACGAAGCAGAATACTATTAAATTTGTATTCGTTGTGAAAGTCTTTTATCATTTGTTCGTTGATTTGTTTTGTACGACCATATACACTTTCCGCAGGTTTCTGTGGAGTTTGTTCTGTTACAGGTAAATCATCTGCTTGACCATATACGGTGCAACTACTGCTGAATACCAAGTTGTCTGCTTTGTATCTTTTCATTGCCATCAACAAATTATTTGTACCTGTAACATTGTTGTCATAATACTTGCTTGGATTTTTCATACTTTCACCAACACTTTTACAAGCAGCGAAGTGAATTACTCCAACGGTACTTTGTTGATAAAATCCGATTGCGGATTCTATGCGTGTGTAGTTTCTTAAATCTGCTTCTATGAAATCAAATTTTTTCTTTGTGATTGCGTGAATTCTATCAATTACTTTTTCTGATGAATTAGAAAAATTGTCTATAACAACGACATCATAATTCGCATTCAAAAGTTCCACAACGGTATGACTACCGATGTATCCAAGACCACCCGTTACAATTACTGTTTTCATTTACATATTCCGTAAAAACCACGAATATGTTTTTTTCAATCCTTCATCTAAAGATACATTTGTTTTTAATCCCAATGAATTTGCGAAACTTACATCCATAAGTTTTTTCATTGTTCCGTCTGGTTTGTCTGTATCATGTACAATTTTACCAGTATATCCCACTACATCTTTTATTTTTAAGGCAAGTTCTTTAATCTCAATATCTTCACCACTTCCGAAATTGAGACAACTTTTATCATCAACATACACTTGGTCTGCATTTATATTTTTAATACAATGTTCTATTGTATCAGCGAGATCGTCCGCAAACATAAACTCTCGTCTTGGTTTTCCCGTTCCCCACATTGTTACTTCTGCATCGTTATTTAATTTTGCTTCGTGAAATTTACGAATTAATGCAGGTAAAACATGACTTGATTTTAAATCAAAGTTATCGTTGTATCCATATAAATTACAAGGCATCAACGAATAAAAATTACTATTATATTGCTTAAAATAACTTTCGCACATTTTTAATCCTGCTATTTTAGCAATAGCATAAGGTTCATTTGTATACTCAAGTTCTGAAGTTAATAAATACTCTTCTTTAATTGGTTGAGGTGCTGATTTTGGATATATGCAAGATGATCCAAGAAATATCAGTTTCTGAACACCATGCGTTTTTGCACTATGAATTAAATTCGTTTGAATTTGAAGATTATCATAAATAAAGTCACCACGAAAATTATTGTTTGCAAGAATGCCACCAACTTTTGCGGCTGCTATTACAACCACATCAAATTTATGTTTTGCAAAAAAAGCATCTACATCTGCTTGATTTCTACAGTCTAAATTCTTACTTCGTGAGGTTACTATATTAGTATAATTTTCTGCTTGCAACTTTCTTACAACCGCCGATCCGACCATTCCGGATGAACCGGCTACATATATCTTTGAGTTATTCATTTACTTTAATAAATTGTAGTCGTTCTTGTACATTTTTTCTACAAGAGACTTGAAATCACCTACACGTGTCCAACCAAGTTCTTTTTCAGCAAGTGAACAATCACCACATAATTTGTGAACTTCCGCAGGACGATAAAATTTTGGATCAACTTCTACAATCAATTCATTATCATCTTTGGTCACGAATTTTTCTTGGTCATCTTTACCGAGGTTTGTATAATCAATATTAGCAACTTTTAAAGTTTCTTGTATAAACTCACGAACAGTGTTCATTTTACCACTTGCAAATACATAATTTTTTGGAGCATCTTGATTCATCATCAACCAAACTCCCGACATAAAATCTTCTGCATCTGTCCAGTCACGCTTTGCATCCATGTTACCAAGACGAAGTACAGGAATTTCTTCACCATTTTCCATTGCGTGTTTAATTTTTGCTATGCCGTGTGATATTTTACGGGTTACAAATTCTTTACCTCTGCGGATTCCTTCATGATTAAATAACCACCCTTGTACTGCATATAAATCATAAGACTCACGATACACACGAACTAATTGACGAGCAGCTGCTTTAGCTGCTCCGTATGGACTTTGTGGACGAAGAGGATGTTCTTCACTCTGTGGATCTGTAATAACATCTCCAAATTCCTCACTCGATCCTGCGTTGTAAAATCTACAGTTCGGTGCAAACTTACGAATACTTTCAAGCATATGAAGAACCGCAGTTGAATCAGTTTCCCATGTTTGTATTGGATAATCCCACGATCCGTCTACAAAACTTTGAGCTGCGAAATTAAGAAAGTAATCTGGTTTTATTCCGACTATTGCATCACGGATACTATAATCATCTGTTAAATCAAGATTGATTAATTGAAATCTAGGTTCATTTTTAAGATGATCAATATTGATGTGATTCGTTACACTCAATCTTCTTACGGTACCATATACCATTGCGTTTGTATTTTTTAAAAGGTAATCAACCATGTGACTTCCGTCTTGGCCAGTTACTCCCGTTACAATTACCTTATCGATAGCAGAGGTATGTAACATACTTGTATCACGTGCAGATAAACTTTCAATTTCTGCTAACTGAGGATTGTGCATTTTGGGAGTTGGTGTGTGCATATTATGTTCTGTCATTGTATATATTCCTATGTTTATTTAATCATTCCGGCTGCTAAAGTTTCGTTTGTTTGAGAATCTATTAAAATGAAGTTACCGTTTGCACGATTGCTTTCAAATGAATCAAAATTAATTGGTTTACTTGTTTTAATTGTAATTCTTGCAATGTCGTTTAATCCAATTTTCATTGATTGATCTTCTGCTTTGCTGAATGTATTTACATCTAATGTATAAACTTTTTTTGTTACCATTGCAGTTACTTCGTTGCTTCCGTGTTTTAAAATATATTTTTTACGAGGAAGCATTTGATTTTCCGACATCCAGCAAATCATTGCATCAAAGTTTTGAGATGTTTTTGGTAAATTATCTATTCTTGCTATCATGTCTCCACGACCTGCATCTATATCATCTTCAAGTTGCATTACAACACTCGCAGGAGTACACGCATCTATAAGTTCGTCTTTGTAAATTCGCATATCTTTTATACGTGTTTCAAATCCACTTGGAAGCACTTGCACTTTCTGACCAACTTCAAAACGACCACTTAAAATTTTTCCGGCATATCCGCGGAAATCATGCCATTTATCAGAATGAGGACGAATAACAGTTTGAATATCAAATCGTGCGTCCACTAAATTATTATCAGAGAAAATTTCAATGTTTTCAAGCATACCAAGCAAATGACCACCTTTGTACCATTTTGTTTTTTGTGATTTTGTTGTAACATTATCACCTTTCAATGCTGATATAGGAATAAAACGAATATCGTTACATCTTAATTTTGCACTAAATTCTTTTAATTCATTGCGAATTGTATTGAATTTATCTTGATCATAATCTATTAAGTCCATTTTATTTACCGCATAAATAACATGAGGTATTTTCAATAAACTTGCAATAAACGAATGCCTTCTTGTTTGTTCGGAAATTCCTTTTCGTGCGTCTACCAAAATAATTGCGACATTACTTTTACTTGCACCTGTGATCATATTACGAGTATATTGTACATGACCAGGTGTATCTGAAATAATAAATTTGCGACTTGGTGTATTGAAGTAACGATATGCTACATCAATTGTGATGCCTTGTTCGCGTTCACTTTTCAAACCATCTGTCAAATAAGCAAGATTAACTTCGTCTTCACCTTTCTTTTTACTTGTAGCACGAATTGCTTCGTATTGATCTTTCATCACACTTTTGCTATCGTATAATAATCGGCCGATTAATGTGCTTTTTCCGTCATCAACACTTCCAGCTGTTGATAATCTTAGCAACTCAACTGTATGATGAACCGTTGGAGTTGGAGTATGTGCTTTGTCATTTGTACCCATATTAGAAATATCCTTGTTGTTTACGATCTTCCATGCTTGTGTCAGATTTTTTATCATCTCCACGTGTGCCACGTTCAGTTGTAGTTGCACTTGCAACTTCTGCTATGATGTCATCAATTGTAGTTGCTTCACTTTCACACGCACCTGTGCAAGTTGTATCTCCGATAGAACGAAATCTAACTTTTCTTTTTTCAATTTTTTCACCTTTTTTAAGTTGTATATAATCAAAATAAGCATACCAAATATCATCTCTTTTATAGCAATCACGTTCATGAGAAAAATACAAGTTTGGAAGTGGAATTTCTTCTTTCTTAATGTAATTCCAAACGTCCAATTCAGTCCAATTACTTATTGGAAATACACGAAAGTGTTCGTCTTGAGATTTTCTTCCGTTGTATAAATCCCATATCTCGGGTCGTTGATTCTTTGGGTCCCATTGACCAAAATCATCACGATGCGAAAAAAATCGTTCTTTTGCTCTTGCTTTTTCTTCATCTCGTCTTGCACCACCAATACAAACATCAAACTTGTGATGTTCAATTGCATCAAGAAGCACAGGTATTTGAAGTTCATTTCGTGTTGCTCCGATGCCGATTTCATCTTGTACAAGACCTTCTTTTATTGCATCTTCGACCTTGCGATCAAATAATTTCATTTTATATTGCTCAAGAATTTCGTCACGAAATTTCATTACCATCGGGAAATTATGTCCTGTATCAACATGAAGTGCCACGAACGGTGAATTTGCAGGATAAAATGCCTTTGCAATTAAATGCAGGCAAACTAAACTATCTTTCCCACCACTAAATAACAATGATGCACTACTAAATTGTGCAGCTGTCTCTCGGAGTACATGAATACTTTCTGCTTCAAGTTCTTCTAATTGTGTTAAGTTACATTTACTCATAGTTTTTATAAATATTAGATTGGTTGATTTAATATAAAATTAAATAAAATATTTGCAGAATATTTTATTGTTTGTTCGGTAGTATCTATAATCAAATCAGGATCATTAGGTTCTTCAAATATACTCAGTGATTTGTTCATGTTTTTTGAATTATGTTTATATAATCCTTTAACGTCTCGTTTTTTAACTTCATTCACAGATGCTTTTATGTAAATCAATTTAATTTTTTCACCGATTATCTTTTTTGCGTGTCTACGACTAGAATCTGTCGGAGAAATAAAACAATTTATTGTACTTGTTCCGTTTTCCAAAAACATTTTAGATATCTCAGCACTTCGTCTAATATTTTCAATTCTAGATTTTATTGTTAAATTTAAATCAGAGTTTATAGAATTACGCATATTATCTCCATCTAAGCATTTAACTAAATAATCGTGCTTCATAAGCATTTTTTCTACTGTTTTTGCTAATGTACTTTTGCCACTTCCACTGTTGCCTATCAACCAAAACGCATATGATTTTCTTCCTCGTTTTTTTTCAAACGAACTTGCCGACAGATAGTCAGTCGAAAAGAATACTTCTTCGTCATTTCCCATGATGATAAGTATAAAATTATTTCTTTTTTATAAAAAGTGATTTTATATTTTTACACCATACTTTTACTGCAACCCACGACAAACCAACTGCCGATAATAGTTTTAAAAGCATTACAATTACGCATCGTGGACACATTATTTAGAATTTACTTCGTCTTCGTACTTTTTATCCCAATCTATGTTTCCATTTTCGTCAATAAACGGTGGATTTGGAATATCAACTTTATCGTTCATCACCAAAGCAATTCCAATGATAGCAACAACAACTACAACCCCAATTACAATAAACAATGTGGTTTTCTTTTTCTTCTTTGGTTCTTCAATTGGTTCTTCATCTTTAGGTTCTTCTACAGGTGGTTCTTCATCTTTAGGTTCTTCTACAGGTGGTTCTTCATCTTTAGGTTCTTCTACAGGTGGTTCTTCGTCCTTGGGTTCTTCCACAGGTGGTTCTTCATCTTTAGGTTCTTCTACAGGTGGTTCTTCATCTTTAGGTTCTTCTACAGGTGGTTCTTCATCTTTAGGTTCTTCTATTGGTTCGTCACCTTTAATAAGTTTTTCAACATCAATTACTCCGTATCCCCATGAATTATCGCGACCCACTTCTCCTTTATCATTTGTGTATTTAAGAAGATGTTCACGAATTTCAGCAACTGTTTTACAATCGTTTTTACCAGTTGCTTCTTCTTGTTTGCGATGCTTTGCGATCATCAAACAAATAACACCTGTAATAAAAGGACAAGCCATGCTTGTACCACTTAAACTAGCATATCCATTGTTAAGATATGTACTATAAATTCCTACTCCAGGAGCAGCCCATTCTACTTTTTCACCACGACTTGAAAAATATGCAATATTTCCAATTCTGTCATAAGCCGCAACTGCGATAGTTTCATCGAAAGCTGCTGGCCAGTTTACTCCCCCTTCTCCTGTGTTACCCGCTGCACATACAACCGGAATATTCATATCGTAAAGTTTCTTTATACGAGATTCGAGTGCACCAGATGGAGATGAACCACCTAAACTCATGCTTATTACATCAGGTTTCATTTCAATTGCATAATCTAATGCTTCTGCAAGACCAAGATAACTTCCACCTCCACTTTTTGCTAATGCCTTCACAGAGATACATTTTGACTCTGGAGCAACACCGACCATACCAACATCGTTATCTTTCGCACAAATGATACCTGTGCAATGCGATTGATGTCCATTTTCATCTTCTATTGGTTCACCTGCAATAAAGTTTTTTCCAGGAATGGCATTATCACCGATATCCGGATGAACAGGATGACCTGTATCAATTACCATCGCAGTAACACCTTCTCCTTTAGTGATTGACCAAGTCGCAGGTACATTTAATTGTTTTAACCCCCAATCTATTCTCTGACTAAGTGATGATAATTCTTCATTCACTTCAACCGTTGGTAGTTGAGTTTTCTCTCGTTGTAATCGTCTCCATCTTCTCATAATAATTCTCCTATAGTTTAAATATCATTAGTTCCAAACATTTTTTTAATTTTCAGAAATATTTTGGCATCATTTATATGATTAGTATTCTTTGTTGGAATATAAACACCCAGATTAGAATCATCTGTATGATAATCTAAATAAACTACACACGGAGTTCTGTTTGTTGTACGTTCCTCACGGGTATATGCTAAATCAAATTCCTCTTTCACCCAAATTACAGGTGGTTGACCTACAATCACAGGACGATAATTGGTAACTTCACCTGGTATCATAATATTCATCACCAACTCAGATGTAAGTGGAAGCAGATTATCGTTATCTGGTAGTTCTAAAATCAACTTAAAATATTTATATGAAATTGATGTATCATCTTTTTTAAAATGAGATAAATGCACAAATGTACCACTACTAATGTTCAAGTTTGTCCATGTACGAATCGTTCTTGCTCCGTAAACTGCATGAGATAGTTGACCGATTTTCTTTCCAGGTTTACCTCTCGATCCTCTTCGTCCTTTTTGTCCACGTTCACCTCTATCTCCAGGTTTTCCACGATCACCTCGTTTTGCGTAAGTTTCATCTTCACCTGGTTCTCCTTTTTGTCCCGGATCAGGTTCTAACGCAGGGGTTTGACCTGAATTACCACGCAATCCAAATTCACCACGACTTCCCTTTGCACCTTTATCACCAAGTTCTCCCGTTTTGCCTTGGAATCCTGGATTTCCGGTTGTTCCTTTTAATCCAGAGTTTCCTTTTTGACCCGTGTCACCTTTTAAACCATTTGATCCAAACTCACCTATATTACCACGCAGACCGGAACGACCTTTTTCTCCTGGTTCACCCCGTGAACCTATCATTCCCTTCTGACCTTGATCTCCTGGAATTCCAAAGTCACCATATTCACCCGTGTTTCCTTTTTCTCCTTTCTGACCACTCACCGATGACATAGATGATAAAATATTCTTTTTAAAATCTTTAAACAAAATAGGCTCAACTTGATCTCCATTGTGTATCATCAAAAACTCATGATCATCACATAGTTCATTTACATATTCAATTTTATTTTTGTCGTTTTCCATCTTAAAACTTATCAGTTACATAAATTGAAAAGGGTATTTTTTTTGTAGTTCCGTCATAAAAAATTCTACAAACTATAAAGTTTTCGGTAACAAGGGTATTATCAACTCCGTCTGTTCTTATTTTATTTGTTTCATCTGTGAGAATAAAAAACGGAATTTCAACTTGATTTACGGTGTCGTATATAAGATGACTAAAAGAAGTATGGCAGTTTCTCAGTGGATCATTTAATTGTGTTCCCATCTCACAGAATGTGGTGTGATTTAAAACAAAACGGTCATAATATCTACCTCTTCTAATTTTAATAAGTTTTCTACTATACTCTGAACCTAATTCTTCTTTTATACTTAAGGTAGTTATGTCACTTTGTTCAAGTGTCCACGAACCTTCGTTTAAATCCGTAGATTCTGTTATTACATTTTTTGAAAATCCAGTATAACCCGTATCACCGATTTGCCCATTGGCACCAGGTTCTCCTTTTTGACCCGTTTCTCCGAGTGACCCTTGACGTCCCAATCCTTTTACACCCTTACGACCTTTAATACCTTTTATTAGCAATCCAGTAAGACCCTTTTCACCTTTCTGACCCGGTATACCACGAACTCCTTTGATTCCAGAGTTACCTTTTGCACCCGTTTCTCCGAATTCACCTCTGTTTCCTTTTGATCCGTTTGTACCAGATGCACCTTTCAATCCTACATTTCCCTTGAGTCCCGTGTCACCGACATTGCCTTTCTGACCTTTTTCTCCGTCTTCACCAAATCCACCATACTGACCTTGTTGTCCAGACATTCCTTGGTATCCAGAAAGACCCTTGGAACCAGTATTTCCTTTTTCCCCTTTCTGACCTTTACTTCCTTTGCTACTAGAAGAACTTCTTTCTAACATTGTAAGTTCATGTTCAAAATGAGAAATTAAATCTTTACGATGAATTTTTTTATAGTTTTCATTCTGACTTATCAATATAAACTCACTATTGAAATCGGTTGTAGTTTCTTCGTTCATATTAAATTCTCAAATTTTTAAACTCACCTGCCACAATTTTATTTAAATGCAAAGACGAAAATGAATATATTGTTTTTATACCCAGTTGTATTGTCTGAATTGATGATGTAAACACTCCAAAAAAATTAACATGATAATTATTTGAGTTATCTTTATACCAATCAAACGCAATTGTTCCAACTTCATTTCCAGTTTTGCAATAAATAGGAGCCGATTTAGTTAACACAGGACTACTACCAGTTGATATAAACGGTTCAAAATCAATTTCTATAAAAAAGTTAGAATACTTACTTGATACCAGCATAGATGGATCATTTGATAATTCAAATACTAAAAATCTGCGATTTCTAATCTGATCCATCAGCACAGAGTTTGTTGTGATTGATATCGTTGTTGAATTATTTACTGAAAATAAAAACGATAACATTCTTCCGTGAAAGTAAGCAGAGTCACTTGACTTCTTAAATGATCGTCTTACATCCGAGTATATGTACTCGGAACCAGTTGCACCGCGGTCACCTTTTTGTCCAGTTCTACCCGAAGGATTTCCTTTAAATCCTTTGTATCCAGTTGATCCGTTATACTTTTTTCCAGGACTTCCTACATTTCCAGGACGACCTATTTTATTTGTTCCGAAAAATCCGTGACGACCTTTAAATCCATCTTCACCAGTTTCTCCTGCGTCTCCGTTTTCACCAGGACGACCTTTTATACCCTTCGTACCGGTTTGACCTTTTTCTCCAGAATCACCGATAGGTCCCACATCTCCACTGTATCCGGATTGTCCTGTGTATCCCTTTTGTCCGTGTTCACCTCTATTTCCTTTAGCACCCTTGAATCCCTTTGCTCCAACTTGGCCGAATTGACCAGGAAATCCGAACTCACCTCGGATACCATACATCCCCTTTGAACCCTTGTCTCCTGATAATCCGGTTAACTGACTTAGTTCATATTTTTTAGAACTTAGAATATAATCATTAACTTGATTAAAAGTTACACGACCACCAACAGATGATGGACTTATTACAAGGAAGTCATCGTCTGACTCTAAAGATGAAGAAGTTAGTTTTTGTGTAAGGTTACGGTGATCCATTCATAAAATAGTTTTCTATGTATAAATAGAATATATATTCTTAATTATACAAACTACGAAAACTATTTATGATGCAGTTTCAGATGTCTCAGCAGGTTTTTCTTCTGCCTTTTTATCGTCAACGGATTCAACACTTTTTATCAATAGACTTGTAAAATGCTCTTTTGAACCTTGAATTTGATTGTGTTTAAATTCAAGTTCACCCAACTGATTTTGTATATCATTCAATTGTTGCACTATAACTTTTTCGTCATCTGTGCGTTCGCTGTACTTGTAGTCTTTTCCATTTAAAGAAAATGAAAAATCTTGCTCTTGTTGTTGTTGTTGTTGTTGTTCCATAATAGGTATGTATTGGTTATATGTTATATATATGTGACACTTTTGAATTTTATTTAAAATCTTCAATTTTAAGATTCATTTTATTTAAGTGCTCGTTTGTTAAATATTTACCGATGAAGTTTTTTTCTTTAATTATTTTGCGAAGTACTTCTTGATGCAACGGAGGAACGATTTCATCCATTATTAGATCCTCTTTCATAAAATTTAAAACATAATTCCTAATCCAACGATGTACTTGTGGTGGATTTGTTTCAACCGAATCAACAAGATTTTTAAAAGAGTTGGCATTTTTCATATTCATTACAAAGTGAAAATCTCCACCAGATGGGTGTTGTTGATGTGCATTAACATAAATTTTAGATGGATTATATTTTGCCAAGTCCATTACTTTCCAGAGCATAACATCAGGTCTGTAGATTATTATTTGATCATATTTGATGTTTGTGGATTCGACTAATTCAATTCCACATTTTATGGCATATGCTTGAGAAATCTGTCGCATTGCGTGATCTTTATATTTTTCATATGGTCTTAAAATTGGTTCATTTTTTTCAAACACATGATCAACAGGATTGTATAATTTACATAAATTTTCTTTTAAATCAGTATTCCAACAATGTATAAAGAAATCAAAATTATATTCTGAGGAATTTGGTTTTATGACATACTCATTTATTGAATTTTTAACAATAGAATAATTTACATATTTGTTGTTATCTTTTACATATTCCCTAATAACTCCACCTGTGGTACTAACTGCACCTTTTAGTACTATTGCAACTTTCTTTTTTGGACTAATGTTATTTTTCATTATTCAAGATGGCAATATAAAGTTATCTAATTTTATATCCAAAACTTCCACTAAACCATTTTTCTTTATTTCAAAATATTTATCACGAAATTCTTCCCATTCATCATGGTCAAACTCTATATCATGTGCATATGTAAATTTTACAAAATCCATAAATGATTTGAATTTTTTTAAATTATTATTTAGTAAATTCCGTTCATAATCTGTCATACCAATAAATATTCAGTATTTGACAAACATTTTAAATTGTTTCCACCTGCATAACTTATACTACTTTGCAAGTCCATTGTCATTTCATCTAGTTTTTCTAAAAAAGTGAGTTCATTGCAAGGAACTTCTCGTAACACACCTTCTACATTTTTAGTATGCCCTTTATTAAACTGACTTGCACTTCCGTAGTATCGTTTATAGCAAACATCTTTATATTCAGGTTTATAGTTTAATGGACGAAATGCCTCACTTGTGAAAAAACCAGTTTGTAATGTCTTGGTAATATTTTCCGCAGGAGAATCAACGCACTCCGCAAACATTCCACCTACCATCACCATGTCAGCACCCGCTGACATTGCTTTTGCGACATCTCCGTTGCACTTAACACCTCCATCCGCAACCAACGGAATGTCAGCATTTTTAGCACACTCTAACATACAACTAAACATCGGCATAGTAAATCCTGTTTTGTCTTTTGTTGTACACGGACTTCCTTGACCGATTCCAACTTTAATTGCATCTGCACCCCATTCGGTAATTTCTTTTACGGCATCAGAAGTTGCTACATTTCCTGCGATGATGAAAGTTTTATTGCCGAAAATCTTACGAATTTCATGAATAGTATTTTTCATCAATGTACTATGACCATGTGCAATATCAATGGTAATATAATCGACACGGAGATTGTCTTCCGCAATTTTTTGTAAAGTATCAATATCAGATTGTTTTACACCCACACTAATTGAAATACATTTAAGATTTTGTGAATTGGCGTTTTTAACAAATTCATAATTACTTATATCAAATCTATGCATAACATAAAAGAATCCAGCATCTGATAAAGTTTTTGCAAGTTCTTCGTTGATTACAGTTTTCATGTTCGCAGGAACCGCAGGTAATCTAAATTCTTGGTTTCCGAATTTGCAATGCACGTCAATAGTCCCACGACTCTCAATGGTGCTTAATTTGGGAACAAGCACAACATCCGAATACTTTAACAAACGATTATTTTTATTCATTTATATAATATTATGCTAATTTCTGCATAAAGTCAATGATACTCACAAAATATATTCAATAAATAAATTAGGATTTTCGTAATATTCAACTAACCGTTGACTTGTTTCCATTGTAAACTTGCTTACAAAATAATGGGGATTGAACTTCTTATCAGTTGACGTTATTCTACAATACTTTCCTATTAATTTATTGTTTTCATCGTAATGATATGCTTCATTTATTTTAACCAGTTCATAATCATACGAATAAAATTCCAACCAAAAATAAGTTTTATCTTCATTTAATTGTTTAAATTCCAGTGTAATTGGTTTGACTTGATCCCACATGATGTTGTATAATACTTAGTTATATATATGTAACTTCTATTAAAATGGATTTAGCAGACAAATTAACATGGACAAAACCTAAAAAGGTTTTAACAAAATACGGAAATCGTTGGAAAAAGCAATGCTTGCTTGATCCCGAGGTTGCTTCTGGTTTTTGGGCATTTTGGAAAACAAATTCCGATTACATGAAGAAGCAGGGATATTCCGTTTCTAAAAACAAAGACACAAAAGAATGGTTTATTAGCCATTGGGCAACAAGTCGTGTGGATTTAATTGGCGAAGTACCCGAAGCAGAAGTCGTACTTGAAAGTGATTTACCTGATCGCAAGGTAAAAAAGAAAAAAGGATTACATCCTTGGCAAGTTGATGCGGTTGCTAAATTGGTTGCGAGTATTGAAGAACATGGTTCTGCTATGGATGGAAGTGATACGGGTGTAGGTAAAACATATTCTGCAATTGGAACTGCACGTGAACTTGGAATGAAAATAGGAATTGTATGTCCAAAAGCAGTTCAAGAAAGTTGGAAACGTGTTGCTGAAAATCATTTTAATATGGTACCTGAATTTGTGGTAAATTATGAAAGTCTTCGCACAGGAAATCGCAAAGCAATTGGAACATGGAAAATGCTTTCAAACGGAAAAAAAGGTGGAAGACGTAAAAAAGTATTTGAATATTGTGTTCCAAAAGATACTTTAATTATATTTGATGAAAGTCACAAACTAAAAGGAAAAACTTCATTGAATAGCAAACTCGGAATATTTGCCAAAGATCAAAAATATAAAATTTTAATGGCAAGTGCTACATCTGCAATCAATCCTATGGATATGCGAGCAATGGGATATATTCTTGGTTTACACAACAACACAAGTTTTTGGAGTTGGGTACGCAGAAACGGATGTTACCAAGGACGATTTGGTTATACTTTTAATGGAGACAAAGATGTACTTAAAAGTTTACACAAAGATGTATTTCTTGATCGTGGCATTCGTCTTCGTAGAGATGAAATACCAGGTTTTCCTGAGTGTGATGTTCATAGTATCGCATATGACATGGATAAAACTGATACTCAGCAGATTACCCAAGTATTTTTTGAAATGAAAGCAGAACTTGGCAAACTTAATAAAATTGCTAAAACTACAAAAGAAAAACAAGCAAATCAACTCGTAGTTCAATTAAGAGCAAGACAAAAATGTGAACTTATTAAAGTTCCATTGTTCGTAGAACTCGCAGAAGAAGCAATTGAAAATGGAATGAGTGTTGTGCTATTCATGAACTTTAAAGATAGCATTGATGCACTTGCCGAACGATTAAAAACAAAGTGTATCATCGATGGACGAAACAAACCAAAAGAACGTCAGGCAAACATTGATGCGTTTCAAAACGACAAAAAACGAGTTATACTTGTCAATGCTCAAGCAGGTGGTGCTGGTATCAGTTTACATGATCTCAATGGAAAGTATCCAAGAATGGCAGTTATTTCTCCGAGTTACAGTGCAATCATTTTAAAGCAATGTTTGGGTAGAGTTCATCGTGATGGATCAAAAACCAAAGCACTTCAAAGAATTGTGTTTGTTGCCAAAACCGTTGAAGAAGAAGTTTGTGAAAAAGTAAAAGAAAAACTTCACAATCTTGATTTAATAAACGATGGTGTTTTGAGTTTAGACAACGAAAAGTTGTTTGAAAGAAAATAGTCTAACTTCTTAGTATTGTATTAAATTGTTTATGATACTTACATTGACCATCACGACCAAATAAATTTATTATATGATAGTCAAGTAATCGTTCACTTTCTGCGTTGCTTCGCACACAATTTCCTTTTATATTTTTTGCTAACCACTCATTAGTTTTTTGTTTAAACACAGGAAGTTCATGATATTCATAATAATGATCTGCCAATCTGAGAATCTTTTTCATTCTATCAGCAACACCAACCACGACACAATCGTTTCGCCAATAAATCTTTTTATCTGTTGATGATTTACTAATAATATCATACACTAGTTTTTCGTCTATTGAAATGTCAGGTCTCGCACGAACGATCATATCAAATTTAAAGTTATTATTCTTTTCATATTTTTCGGCAAGAAGCAATCCACTTTTTACGTTTGTCCACTGAGAAATTATACGATTACTAAATCCCTCTTTGTCATACGGAACAAAAGATTTTCCTGTAATGTATTCAACATCGGTGTAGTATTTTGAAACAATTTCACGATCTACCATTTCATCTGCACCGAAATTGTGATTGTCACGACACTTTTTTGGATTACCCAAAAAGTCAAAACAAGTTCCAAATATTTTAAAATCATGCTTTGTGTTGTTTCCAAATATTTTATATAAGTCATCAAGATGCTCATATCTTTTTATTATTCCTGACATTATCACTGCTATCTTCATCTCACCTACTCCTATTAATTACCAAGTGCTTATTATTCTTTCCGTCTGTATTCGAATCGTAATGCACATCCACCATAAAATTTATATTTTCTTTACCGATACTTTCACACAAAAAAGGATACAGATGATGTCCTGTACCACGGAGGCCTCCGTTGAACCTGCTATCCACACACGCATCATTAAACTGATTTATATATTCAGGACTCATAGCAAACATTAAATCTGTTACTTTGCGATATCCAAGTGAAGTTCTGTAATGTTTTCGTTCTTCCCATGTAAAATTAAATTTATTATGCTCAATTGAAAAGTCTAAAATTGATTTTTGAAACAAAAGATCAAATCGTAAATTCAAAACTAAATCATAATTTTTATTTAAATCTATTTGATTATTTACTTCTATAAAAGAATCACTTATGTATTTTGTTTTTTTGAAAGAATGTTTATGTGGGTTTAGCAAATTTATTAACTTGGAATCTGTATTAGAATCGACTGAATGTGTGTGGAAGTAAATGTCAGAATTTGGATAACAATCTAATAACATTTTTTTATGATTATCATAGCACAGAAAAAAGTTAGAACCCTTTGATTTTGTTCTGAAATAATGACCACGATAACATATTGCTATTTTCATCAGGATTCTCCGAGTATCTCAGTTTTACCTTTGTGGTGGCCACAATATTTATTACAAACGTGACGCCAGTCTACTTTCATCACAGGACACTCAATTACTTTTTTGTTGTTTAGGTTGAAATGAAAAAATAAAGTACTCTCAGGAGTACCACGTTTGGGATGTGGTTGCCGTTTATTCTCGGCATTTACTAAATAAGTTTTATACGATTCGTATAATGATGTAAATACTGATATATTTTTTTTCTTTAAGACGAACCAAAAATCTCTCAAACCATTTCCTGTAAATTTTTCTATTATTATATCGTTTTCTTGTAAAAGTTTTTTTGACTTTGATAAATCATACTCTTTTACTCCCATATCCGATCTGAATAAGAATATGATTGTGTCATCATCAAATCTATCATCTTCTTTAAGCATTAATAGTGAATCACGAATGTGCTTAAAAAAAGATAATATTCGTTGTGGTTGTTGATAACAACTATTAAATTGTGGTACATTTAATTTCTTAACTTCCTCATTAAAAAATTTGGCATCATATTCATACGCATTTATACACGATTTTTTACCGAATCTATGTTCTAGTTCGGTTGATGTTACTTCTACATCATTATCCTCATACCTTCGTTTTGGAACATACACGAACTTGTCAACATCATTCATGTTAACTCTATGTGGTTTCATGTCACGCAAAAAACCATAAATACAAAATACAAAATTATCATCTCCCATCACATAAATTTCTTAATAACCAAACATACTTATATCCCTTTCAAATTTTTCTCTTACCAGTAAATCTACATCAGGACATTCATTAAAGTATTCCATAAAATGCTTTGTTTTTCTTTTTGAAACATTTGCTTTAGGCAATTCCTCTACCATAATTCCAACTTTATCACAAAACTTATTAAAGTCACTTTGAATATTTTCATAACTAATTGTACAAGTTAGTTTATTTTCAGCACCAACTGAATAGTAATTTGTTTGAGGTGAAAGTTGACGAGTTGACTTGTGAAAATTTCCGCAATTCATGTCTCCATTTCCAAGATAAAAATAATAAGAAGTAGCACGATCCCACGGATTTCTAACGCATCCTGTTATGCAATAATCTTCTAGTTTTCCATAGTCACTATTCCAGTTTTGTATATAGTGGTTGATCGTTGCGTGTTTCCCACCTGCAAAATTATTCAATCCAAACTTATCCATTACACCACTTTTAATTGATGTATTTATAATTTCGTCATCCGAATATTTCTGTAATACATTTTGAATTGCATTCCCCGCCGTTTTTGGTGCGTGAATGAAAATAAACTTGTGTTTAAAACTTATCATACTTTTTATTATAATAAGTATAAAATAGTTTAATTTTACCTTTTAACTACGAATAAAGATTGCGTCTCCACCATCTTTTTTATTCACATGAGAAAAATTTAATTTATTCAACAAAGTTGTGATGTTTTTCATTTTGCACTCATCGGGTGCTTTGTATTGATGCGTACCACCTTCTAACACAATTAATTGACAATTTTTTAAATATTTTTCGTTTCCCATGAGTGCATAATATTCAGCACCTTGTAAATCTAAACATAAAATATATCTATCATTATGTAAGTTTTCGTTTTCTATAAAAGTATCTAGTTTTATTGCAGGTACTGTAACTTTTTCTGATGTGTGGATTTTGTTCCACTTTTCATTAAACGAAAATATCGATGATGTTCCGATATTTGCTTTTTTACCACCGACCTCAATTAAGTTTGGTGCATTTTTACCGAACGGTGGATTGGGTGTATCAATCGTACAATAAAAATCTATTGTGGTATTTTCGTTGTAAACCGCAGATGAAACTAATTCAACTTGATCTGTGTGTATACTATTTAACTTTAAATTTTTATTACAAATATCAACGCAGGTTGGATTGCACTCAAACGCAAAAACTTTTTTACCTGAACTCCAGTTAAGTTTTATTGCGTCAACACAATCACGACTTCCTCCTTCAATTACATAATCAAATTCAACACTAGAGTACCTAGAAAGCAACGAGTGATAAGAAGCAGGTGCTCCACATATTGTGTTTGTATGCAATTGTTTCATTTCACGACTCTTTTAATTTTTAATCCAGATACATCAGACACCTCTTCGTAATTTTTATATCCATGTGATCTATGCTCATACGCAAAATCAAATTTTACAATATTTGATTGTTCTACAAACATTTTTACTGCGTTTGCTTGAATTGTACTATCACCCCATCTGTGTCTTTGTATACCACCATTGGCATTTATGTAGTTCATAAAATGAACATATTGAGGTGATCTCCACAAAGATAATTTAGACATATTAAAATTATTATAGAAGTTCCAACAATCTATTGAACTTTCATCACACTTTATTTGTATAGTGTGTGCATTTATGTATTTTTTAATTTCTGTGGGTAAAGTTTCACAAGTTTCTCTGTGACTATCTTTTTTATCTCGTATGTATCCGTAAAGTTTTCCAGACTCAATGAAATTATCAATTTCAAATGTGGACCCAATTATACTATCTGCATCTAATCGTATTCCGTAATCATATCCATCTAGATAATGAATGAACTCAGACGAATAAAACAAGCACATTCCTTTGTATCCGATATTAAAACCTTGTTTGAATCTTGGTAATTTTCTTATTTCGGGAGTTGAAACTTTGCGTATATCTATTATCTCAGTATCGTTGCCTACAATGTCACGTACTTCTTGTGTAAGTGATCCGTCTTGGTCAACGAATAACTTCATATCAACATCATATTTTGTTTTTATGTTTTTAATACCAGCAAGTCTGTCCGACCACCATTTGCGAATATCTCGATTTAAACACAATCCATAAATTACAATTTTCATAATATCATTGCTCCTGGTAATTGTTTCATTTTGTCATCAAGGTCTTGATACAATATTCTTAACCTCTGTCTATCAGTTTGGGAAATTGACTGCATTCTATTTACTCTGTCTCGCTTTCGCATAAATGTTTTTTTATGCACCGAATCAATTCCCATAAATCCAAATAATAAATCTAAATTATCCCATAAATGATTAAAGTTTATCAATAGTCTTTGATATCCTTGATTATTCGAAGGACTTGTCCAGTTGTCAAACTGTTTAATCATTCCAAATGTATCCACTCCTTCATCTAAAAAGTTAGATAATTCATTTTTGTGTGTTGCTCTTTTACCAGTTACTGCCATTGCATGACCCATTGCAATGTTTCGTCTAAACAAACTAAGCACCATGCTATATGGATTATCATAAAGAAAAACTGCTCTTTCAATAGGGCCCTCATTTAAGTCAGATCTATTAAATGAGTTTTCTTTTTTTAAAAATAAATCAGACTGAGAAGGTGGAGTAATTCTGTGCTTTAGACCTTTTGGATTTGATCCAGGACCTGAGTTTCTGATACCTTCTGAATTTAACGGACAATTGCATTCGATTTTACGAGATGCCCAACTAATAAAACTAGTAGAAGCACATCCTCCCATTGATGTAATTAATATCATATAGATAAATATTATTCATCAATGAATTTCTATTGATTCACAGTGACTTCCTTTCAAATTCATCCAATGAGGTTCATTTCCTTCTACAAATTCGAACATTACTTCATCTGCATCACCACGATATGTTTTACGTTCCGTAAGCACAGGACTATAAACTTTTGCAGTCGGACTCAGAAATGCGGCCACCCAACTGAAACTACTATTTGCTCTGAAAATAGTTCTTGCAAAATATAAACGTAAAAAGTCTGGTAACCAATCAAACATAATATCAGGAATTACTTTTGATCCAACTGGATAATTCCAACCACCTCGGACTTGTGGTTTACCTACTCCCCACTTTCCTGTCCAATCATCGGTTGTCCATTCAACACAACTAGGACAATATCCAAACTTTTGAAATGCTTTAACATAACTCTGTTTGTTAATTACACTATATGCTTGTACATTTCTTTTATTATAGTTTGCATTTGAAATGTCATCTCTACGTAAATGTGCAATATCGTAAGTGCCTTGTTTATCTTCAAGTTCTTTGTAAATGTCTAAGTTTTTTACTTCATCTGAAAACTGCAACCACTTTAACATTTGTTGTTTGTTGTAGTCACGAAAATTGGCATCAGAGTGGATACATAGACTATCAAAAAATACATTTTTTTGCTGATTTAGTGCTTGTGTATCTGGATTAAAATACACTAAACTATCGTTAACTCTTTGATTGTAATCGTTTACTGCCTTTTTTCTATACTCAATGGAATCCATTGGTTTTTTTGACTGATTGACTTGTAATCTAAGTTTATCGTTTGTGATTGTCTTCACTCCAGAATCAACAAATAGTCGGGTTCCTTCCCAGTTGCTCGGTAAATAGAATTGCAGATTATGTTTATTAGCATAGTGCTTACCAAACATATAACTAAAAACTCTATTACCGAATCTACCATTCCAATGAACCATTGCTATTTTATCATCGTTCATTTTACGTTCAGTTTCATTTGAAGTTGAAACTACTACTTTTTTTGTATTTTGCTTTTGTATATCACTCATTTTTGATGGAACTTTCTTGTTAATGTCATCGTTGACTGCAAATTGATAAGAGGCATGAACTCGTTTTACAGACATCCAGTGAGGGTGATTTCCCTCTACAAATTTAAAATCATTTACTTTACCCGGTGTATATTCATGTAACCAAGGAGCATATATAGTTTGTGAATTACTGATCCACGCAGCGAACAAACTAAAAGAACTGTTTGAACGAAAAATATTTCTTGCGAATACTATTTTTAAAAAGTCAGCAATCCAGGGAATTCTACGACCACCTATATGTGGAATTTGTTTATTCCACTTCCAACCCATCGTTGGTTCATCCGAAATCCATTTTACTTTGTCTGGATCTTGGTTGTATTTTTCAAATGCAGTTAAGTAACTTTCTTTACTGACCATACTATGACCACCTTTATAGTTTTTATTCGCAATATCTGTTCTACGGAAATGGGCAACATCGTATGTACCTTGATTATCTTCAAGTTCTTTATACATATCAGATTGCTTTAATTCATCTGAAAATGCAAAGTATCTTTTTAAATCCGATAAATTTATCTGTTCATAAAACCAATTACAATCTGTGACTAAACTTATATAAGCAGAATTTTGCGTTCCGTAATTACTTTTTAAAACAGGATCAATAAACTCTATATTGTCTTTATACTTTATGTTATAGTCATCAATTGTTTTTTTATTCTTTTGAAATTCTTGACCTTTCCATGCACCACCTGCGTATATAAAGTTATTTTGACCGAATGATCTATCTACAACAGGTGCAGGATTTTTAAATAATACACTACCATCCCAAACTGAACTAACATAAAATTTCTGATTGAATTTTTGTTCAATGTGCTTTCCGTATAAATACGAATGACACCGATTTCCAAATCTGCCAATCCAAGATGCACAAATTATTTTGTTTTTCTCCAACTCTAGTTTCCTTTTGGTAGAACTATAATTGTTGTTTCTTTATCACTTACTTCCGTTTTTAATACCAATCGTTTTCCGGTTCTGTTTAAAGAAAATGCATAATTCTTTACTTTTGCTTCTTTTAAAGATAACTTGTATACGACATTAGTACGTGAACCGTTTTCAAATAAGTAGTATTCATACAACTTTGGATTTATTTCTATATAGTCCATTTTTATTCTTGATCCTTTGGTTCTGCTTGGATTGACAATCTGCCATTGACATCTTCGGTTGCAGTTGACAATACGTGAGCAATTCCACAACTAAACGCATATTTGAACGAAAAATACATAAAAGGTAAAATCAAATAGTTTGACCACATCTCAATTCCACTATTATATACCAATATTCCAAGAACACACACATACGGCATAGTTGTATTCATAATATAATTAGTAATTGCGGTTGCAGTAGATACACTATCTACACTTTGCTGATTTTCGTTTTTCATAGTATTTTTTTTAGTTTTTTTTCAAGTTCAACAAGACCTTCCTGACAAACTATTAAAGGGTATCTTAGATATATACATATATTTATCATAGGATTTATAATCATATTTTTATATAATTTATAGTACCACGTGTTCATTCTTTTTGCACGCTTAATTGCAATATTTTTTATCTTCTCTGTGTGATTTAATCTGCTGGTATTATCAATCAGCAATACGTCTGACTTTGCGTTTGTTACATATCCATTCTTTATTTGAAATTTTATTTTTACATCTGCGTCAGTTTTAGGTGCAATTATTTGAGTTTTTATTTCTAACTCACCGGTGTAGTCAATTCGTTTCCACTCTTTATTAGTAATTCGTGCATATGTCGTACCATTCCAAATTACTCCTGGTTCACCGATTTGATCATTTTCTACTTGCTGATATTCAACGATGTTATGGCACAATTCACCGTTTGACCTAATCAAGAAATCTCCGTACTTGTTTGATATCGCATCGCACAAAAAAGTAATTTTGTCAAACTCTGCATCTAGCTTTTCAAGAACATCATCTGCATATTCTACGTCATATTTACACTTTATATAATTATTCATTTTATATTATTATAAAAACAAAAAGGGAGTTTGTCAATAATCAAAATCTTGATTATAGTCGGATTCAAGCATTTTATTAATTGAATCTTTTATTTTGTCTGTGTACACTTTATCTTCTAGGTATTTACTGGAATACTCTGCGAGTTTTTTTTCGTCACCTGCTAAAATACTTGCAGTTAATATAGTAAGAATTGTACACAATTCAGGATTATCGTCTTTTGCTTTATCAGCTAATTGAGCAAGAGTCGTCACTTCAATTCCGTATTCTGGATTTAATGATACCACTTTTTTATTCTTTCTCATAAACGCACAATGTTTCGTAATTGCCCATTGCAAGTTTTTTGGGACTTCGTTTAGTTTTCATTTGCGATAACTTTATTTTGTATGTTTTGGTTTTTCCAAAAATTTCTTCAGCAATGTTTGTTAAATCTTGGGATAGCAAATAATTGTAACCAAAATAGTCAGCATAATCACGCACGACAAATCCAAGTTTCGCACCAGGTTTCATTACATCTGCACAAATTTCCAAAGTAGGTTTCCAATATCCATTTAACCACTCTGTGTATGTTTCATAATTGTTTACACTTTGTTGTTCACCTTCGTAAATTTCAAACTTAAAGCACGGAGGACCAAACAATACTGCATCAAAATGATTGTTGTATTCTTTACAAAAGTTGTGTGTATCATTTAATTTTTCACTTGGACAATCGTACAATTTAATTGACTTATTTCCGTAATCTAAAAATGGATTTTTTAATGACTCGTAATAATCATGAAGTTTGTTTCCATTATCAACAACATCCGAAATAACATCCGTTGCAACGAATTGCTCAAAATTGGTTTGGTAATATGCAAGTTGATAACTATTCCAACCCATTGTTGGTGCAAACAACTTTTTACCTTCAAACACGGTATTCAAAATGCTTGCGTAAGTATTCGGATTAAAAATACCTGGTTTAGAAATGGTAGACATTATTGAACTCCACACCGAAGTCATATTTTTGTCTAAAAAGAAATTAAAACTCGCAGGACCTACGAAACTATTACGAAGTAAATGCCATTTGAACAAACACTTCAAAATACTTTGACAATCTTGAAAATCATTTTTATGAAGTCTCTTCGTAGAATATAAAGTTTTATAATTTATATTTCTTAATATACGACTTGTATCCGAGTTTAATGTTCCGTCAAAATGATTTTTTGCTTTACATGGAACAACTGAAAAGTTCATACCAGTTTTGAGAGTATCAATTTCAATGTAATGCGAATACCAATCGTATAAAGTATCTTCACGATTTTTCACGAACATATCATAACAACTTTCAATAAACTGATTCATTACATAATAACGAAAATCTGCTTTTCCATATTTTAGAATAAAGTTTTTTACATTATACCTTGAAGCAGGTTTGGTGATACTATCCATATCCATTCTTGCATAATTGGTATATAAAACCCCAAGTTGTTCTGAATATGTTTCAAAATCAATCTTTGGTTCAAGTTCCAAAGAATCCACAAAATCATCAAATGATACAATTAATTTTTCTTCGTTTGGCATTTTTTATCTTCTTCGATTATTTTTTGAAAACATTCATTGTATAATTCAAGTTGCTTTACTCTATCTTGTAAAAAACTTACATACAACAAACATTGTTGAAGTTCATTTGCTACTTCGTTTTCTGATCCCCATTCATTTTTATACAAGTTAACCCACTTCCGCAAAAAAGGAAGATTCGGTTTGATTTGTTCGTCCAAGTCCTTCATATTCTAATATTCTTTCTGCTATTGACTTCATCACAGGAGGACACACCGCATTTCCTATTTGAAGCATTTTGCTTGTTTTTGTTCCGTATAGTTTATAGTCTACAGGAAATCCCATCAAAGTCAAATGATCTTCGATGCTTAAATGAGTGAACCCCGTGAACCTAAATCGTTTAGGCATTTCACGTCCATCATACCACTTTAATGGAATTCTACGCACGGTAGGACTTACTTTGTTTAAAGGATATACCTTTGAGTTGTATCCATCTAAAATACCCTCTCCTTCGGGTTCTAGGACATCTGATATAACTCTGTTTGGTTCACCGTTTTCCATAGGCAACTTAAAGTTTGATACAAAATGTCGTTTGCGTCTTTGTGGTAAACCAAAGTTTTGTGCGTCTAAACAAACACCTGGCATTGCTCGTTTTGCTCCTACCACGTTTTCCCATACCCAATACTTTGGTTTCACTTGCTCAACAATCTCCATAAATCGTTTTACCAACGAATCGTCATAATCACGACTATAGTAATTTGCTTGGGAGAATTTCTGACATGGAGGAGAACCAATTATTATATCACATTCAGGTAAATCAGATGCTTCTATCAAATTAATATCTTTGCACCAAACAGGACAATCTATATTTAGTTCGTGTGTTTTACAAGCATCTTCCCACAAATCAACTGCAAGAACCATTTCAAGGCCGGCCTGTTCAATTCCCAAAGAAGAACCACCACAACCACTAAAAAAATCTATTACTTTTAATTTGCCCACATTAACTTATAGTTTTTATCATTAAACACTATTTCGTCTGTGGGTGCAAGTTTTTTCCATCGGGTGTACAGACCATTAAAAAACCGGATATAAATTCCATCATCTTTTTCTTTTACATCTGAAATACTATATGACGTTTCACCGTCTAGCAAACTAGGTAACTCAGTTTTAAGTTTCTTTAATGTTCCATCTTTCCAATGTTGATTAAATGTATCAATTGATTTTCTTAATTTAATATAGTTTTCCATTCTTAATTGTATCTTTCTTTACAAATCTATTTTCACTACCATCACTTCCTACCATTAAATAGTAATCGTCCTGATTGTCAAGATCATTGTAGAAATGTCTGGCATCAAAATATTTCACAGAATCACTTTGGCTTTGTAGGTTTTTGCTTTTCAAGTTCGGTTTGCCACTTTGGTTTGAAAGCATTTGGAAAAATTTCTGTATAATTTTCTTCATATTGTTTTGTTACTTGTCTTGGTTTATCACCTTTACCTGTATCAGTTTTATCTGTGTAAATACTTTTACCAACATCACAGGACGGGTTTGCACCACAACATTGATTCGCATTCATATTAACTTTGTGGAATTTTGTTATCAGTTCTTACAATCACAGTTGGTTCTTTTGTTTTAACTGAAATTTCTTCTTCTTTGAAGTACTTTGCAGTAACTTGCTCAAGACTTTCACTTACCTTGTAAACAGGATTTTTACGTGATGATTTCTTTTGACCATTAAGTACATCATTATTGTAAGCATATGTTGCTTTGTTTATTTTTTCCACGACATCCGTGTGATTATCTTCTTCGTTCATTTGAACAACCCACACAGGACAATCAACGACTTGAGCATAACGATCTTCTGGATCACTTGCAACCAACACCATCTTCTTTTTCTTACGTGACGCAGATTGTAATTTTGCTCGTTCTGCTTCTTCGTCTTCTAAACGTTTAATCTCAGACATAATGTCTTTTACTCTGGGTTGATCTACCCCCTTTTGCGTTAATACGTGTTCGATATCTTCTTCGTTTAATCTCATAATTTAGTTTATATTATTAGTTTATGTTTGTATATGATTTTCTGCGTTATAGACCGTTTCGTTTGTGGGAAGTTGAATGTCCTCTGACTTTCCACCTAAACTATCATGACCATAATCACGAATAGTTTTTCCGTTTACAAACGAATCGTTCAAAAATTTCAAAACTTTTTCTCCCATTCCGTCACTTACATTTTTGAATGTAAATGATTGCAAATCACGATTACTTCCGTAACCAAAGTGTACTTCAATTCCACAATCATCAATCATTCCATTATCAGTAAATGCACATTTGTGTGTTAATTCGTAGTCGTTTTTAGATTCATTTTTTTCAAGTTCTTCCGTCAACGAATCAATTTTTTCTTCTTGAGTTGCAACAACTGCTTTGAGTGTTGCAACTTGTTCTTTTAAATCTTCTGCTGACATTTTATTATCGTACACGACCCGTAACAGGAAATGGAGAAGTTGGAACATTAGAACCCACAGGAAGATCAATCATTTTTAGGTTTCCCGTGAAGTTATGAACATTAAAATTTGGATCATTATCAGACGGATTTCCGTGCTTCGCAACAATTTGTTGTACAACTTCTTTGGGAAGTCTTATATGCTGACCATTAAAATAACATTGATAAGGAACACGACCATTCATATCAAGTGGTGGTGGAACTTCAAGTATTTGTAATCCGGGTGCAATTTGTTGATCAAATGGATTACTATGTTCCACTTGGGTGGCCACGGGTGGTATATTAACGGTAATATCACTCGGAGGAAGTTTTACCGTAAAATTGTCGGATATGTTTGAAATAATCATTCCGATAATAATTCCACATATCATTGATATTGTTACTTTTCTCATTTTCTTTTTTGGTTTTATGTTTTTTATATTTAACTTATTACTATGATAATATAGAAAAGTTATAAAAAGTCAACATTCAAATCACTTTTTTTCAAGTTTTTCCAAGATTTTGTCGTTGGCAAACATCAGCATAATAACTGCCATCATTAAATGGGTTGCATTAACAAAGTGTTCTCCCCGTAAAGCAACTGCACAATACAGGTTTAGTAAAACCAGTGCAAATATAAAGTATAACTCACCTTTTCTGAGCATTTGTATCAGTTTGTTCATAATTTATTCTTTGTTTATAAATTTATTTAAAATTCCTTCTTGTAAATTCAGTTCAGATTCTATCATAGGTGCTACCGTTTCTCCAATTTCTATTTCGTGTTCTTTACTCAACGAATCAAGCAAAGCAACTATGTTTTTTCCCATCTTGTTTCTACTTTCCTCACCAACAAGAAATATGTTATCAGCAGTAACAAGCATAAGATCATCCATTTTTATGATAATCGCATTAACGGCATCAGAAGAACCACGCACTCCAAGTTTAATTTTCATAACCTATTCTATTTCCGGGTTTTTCCAATAAGATTTCCAGTACACGGATTGATTGCTTTATCACATTTACTTGATCAAGTGTTAAGTCTTCGTCAAATTCAATGGTATTATACTCAGTTGCATCTATTTGATCTGCAACCCATATTCGTTCTTTTGCAACTTCTACTAAATTTTTAATCGCAAGTAATTCATGCTTGTGCATCTTGCCATCGTTATTTGAAAATGACGAAGCAATTGATTCAAGAATTGTTTTCATCGTAGTTTAAGTAGTTTTCTAAATAAGATTTTAGATTTTTTGCATTTTTTGTTGAAATTATTATTTGATCACCGTGTAATGTTCCTCTGAATAGTAATTTCCAAGCGAATCTAATTCTATCCCACAAACTCACACCCGAGTATCTTCCACCAATTCCATATTTCCAATAATTAACATAAAATCCTTTATCTGATGTGTCTTCGTTGAAGTACTGAATTTCAATTCCTTCACTATAGCAATCGCATTTGATGTACAATGGTTCGGCATTTTTATTGTCGATCCAATTTAATTTATTGGTCATTTAGTTAATATAACCTTGTTTTAATAAAATGTCAAACTTTTTATATAAAACCAATAACTCTTAGTCTAATTAAATTTATTGTAGGTATTTTTGTAGTTGAAAATTTGTATGCAAGTTGACCAGTCGGTGAAACTGGTACGAATGTCTGACCAATATACTTTTGAACACTAGAATTTGATTCCGACCCGAAAATAGGACCAACTGCTACTTTTGGTGTATCTATATATGAATCTGATGTCTCTGTAAACTCCAACTTCCAATCAGCCGAATCTGTTGTGTCTTCTATGTAATATTCAATTAATAACGAAGAACCCCCTTGCCATAAATGTTTGTCTACATGATCACTGTAAATCCATGTTCCGATACGAGGGTCTGTTCCGGTTAATTCAGACTCGTTTAAGTTGGTAGATTGATCATAAATAAAGTTGATTGCAGGAAATGTAGGACGAGATAACTCATGTACAATCTGCTTTACATCCGCAGTCTCACCCTTTTGTCCTTTTTGACCATCCAATCCTTGACTACCAGTTTCACCTTTAGGACCAACATCACCTTTTGGTCCTGTTTGTCCGATATGACCCAATTCTCCCTGCTTTCCACTTGGTCCAACATCACCAGGTATTCCTTTAAGTCCAATTTCTCCTTTGCTTCCTTGCTTTCCGATATCTCCAGTTGATCCTTTCGGGCCAACTGATCCTTTTTGACCCGGAAATCCAGTGTTTCCTTGTTTTCCTTGTTTTCCTGGTTCACCTTTTGTACCAACAAGACCACGAAATCCAATTTCACCTTGAAATCCACGTTCACCTTTTTTTCCAGGTATACCTTGAACTCCTTGTTTTCCTGGTTTTCCTTGGCGACCTGTTGGACCAACTGAACCCAACGATCCTTTGACTCCTCGTTCTCCTGTGTCACCTACTTCTCCTTTTGATCCATGTAAACCTAAACTACCTTTTAAACCTCTTGGTCCAGGATTGCCTTTTTCACCAGTTGCACCCAATTCTCCTTTTATTCCCGATTGACCTTGTTTACCGTTTTCACCGGTTTCTCCGGTACGACCTCGCAATCCCATCGGTCCGGATTCTCCGATGTCACCTTTGGGACCTACATTACCTTTTATACCACGAATCCCAATTTCACCTTTTTGACCAGTAGCACCATCAAGTCCATTTTTGCCAGCTATTGTTGCAGGAGTAAGATATTCTTTAATCTTTTTTACTGTTACTTTTACAGGCAGACCATCGTCTAATAACTGACCAAGTTCGTTTCGTTTAATTGATTTATCTACTAGTATAAATTCATCTGCATCATCAAGTGGTGCAAGTGACTCAGATAATGAGGATACATCTGTTGCGTTGAGTGACATTGTGTTATTTCATCAATTTAAAAACGATATCAACCATCTTAGGCAATGGTTGCTTTATCATTTTTTCTTTGTTTCCATCGGACAATGCATCGTATACCTTGGTAATTGCACTTGCTGAAAACATATCAAGTGCCATGCGTTTACCACTGACAGGGTCTTTTACTTTTTCAAACTGCTGATTTTTAACAATACGACGTGCAATTTGAATTATTTCAGGTTCTTCTGAATCTTCTGCCAATACCGCACGTACGAGTTCTTTAAGTTCTGCTTTATTCATAATGTATATAAATATACACAGAATGCAATTTACTGCGTTTTTTTATTGTATTGTCCGTCAGTTAATCCAGCACCTCTTGCTTTTAAATCTATTCCAATCTTTTTGGATGCGTTCAAAATCAAATCCATATAATATTGTGGATCACCTTCATCCTTGGCATGATACTCGTCACTGAATACAATTCCATTTTTGTTTTTGATATGAGTTTCCTATGTATCCATTCTTAGGATTGAAACTCGTATTTTCATAAGCATCGGGAAATTGCTCGTAAGGAGTTAAATTTTTATCAAATGGAATGTTGTTAGTATTGTTTGGTGTATAAACACAAATTGCAACCACCAATATTGCAATAATAAATAGTACACAACTTTCTAAATGCTTAGTTTGCATATCTTACTTGAGGATACCTGCTTTAACTGCTTCAGAATAATATTTGTCTGCGTCACGATTCCATCTACGAACTGCACTACTGCTCCATAAATAAATTGTTTTTCCTTTGTATTCAACTGTTTTTGAATTTGGATTGATGATACGTTCTGGATAAATCGGACAAACTCGTTGTTCAAGAAGTTCAACTTTATCTACTCCGATTTTTTTAAGTTCTACATCTGTAAACTTTTTTTGCAATGCAGGAATTGCTTTGATGTAATATGCTTGATTTGCATCAAATGCTTTTACACAACTTCCACAACAAAAATTAATTGTTTTTCCTTCTACAACTGAGAACTCTTCAGGATCGTTTTCATCTCCTTTCATAATTGGACAAGTTTCTGTGACTCCATACGCAAATGATGCGAACATAAGATATATTAATAACTTTTTCATAATTAGTTTCCTTGGTTTTTTCCTTTTTTAAGACAATTCTTGCAACAGAATCCAATGATCAGTTGCTTTGATCCCTTACGACCTGAGAACGGACACTTTGTTGTATCTGTTACTCTTGCAAGTGTTCCTTTTAAATCTTTTAATGCACGTGTTGCACATTTATTACAACACACAGAAATTGTATGTGTAAGAGTTTCTTTGATTGGTTTCGCAGAATAAGGGCAAGTATCATTTACAATGTTCGCACCAAATAATGTTGATGTTACAAATAGCAATCCTATTGCAAGAATTTTCATAATGTTTATTCCTTTATTCTACTTCCATTACACCACGCATCATAGCGAAGTGTCCAGGAAACGTACACACATATTCGTATGATCCAGTTTCCATTGGAACTTTGAAGTTGATAACTTCTGTTTCTCCTGGTCCGAGTAACTTGGTATGTGCAAGCACATCACCTTTTACACTTTCAGGCAACGCATTCGTTGCGTTGCCACCTGATGCAAGAACTTTTTGTCCGAATGCAATCGCACTTACACCCTTTTTTAGAATCACTAAATTGTGACCCATAGCAATCTTTGGAAGTTTGCCTGTGTTTTTGAATGTAAGTTTGAAGTTTGTGCCTTTAGAAGCATTGAAACTTTTAATATCAAACATCATAGTATCGTTACCAGTAATAGTGACTTCTGTGTGGTTGTCACCAAATGCAAGCAAAGCAGATGCTAAGCTTACAAGCATTATCGTCAGTTTTTTCATTTTATTTACCTGTTTTTATATTATTATTTAATTAGTAAATCCACAACATAACATACTACATTTCACATTTTATGTCAATAAATATATATTATTATTGATTTTTGCTTTTTGTTTCCAACCAAACTAACCACTGACTCAATCTTACTTCTCCATCGTCACGAATCATAGTAGTCATCCACGCAACTGAAAATGCAATATCAGGTTGTGATAAAGAACTTAAATGTTTCCATAACTTTTCAAGTTTGTTGTTATCCCACAATTCGAGATATTCATCTATTTGTTTTATATTCACTCTGAATTGTAAATCATATACTTTTTTGCGTGGCCACCTACTTCACATTTATGAACCCAACATTTTAGATTTCCATCACCATCTTTTACTACAGAAAAATCTGTGGAAATTAAATATTTTTCAGTGAGTGGACATGGAACTAAACCGGCACTTAATAAACGAGCTGCAACCAAGTCACGAATTTTTCCTTTGCTTGTTGTATAACACCCGTCTCCATATGCAGCGTTTTGTTTCCATAATCTTCGTCTGATTAAATTTTCTGTGACTTTACTCATGTTGTTGTTTTTGTTTTTTGATTTGTTCCAGTTAAACGTGTTGCAAGATCATCTGTATGCTCATTCCATTTGTTTCCAGAGTGACCTTTTACCCATATCATTTTATTTAAATTGTGTTCATACTCTATCACACTTTGACGGTATTCCCAAGTAAAATCATTTTTGCATTGCCAAGGTTTTTGATTATCAGTTATATCCCATACCCATCTTTCTAAACCAATATAATCGTAATATATATCTAACTTAAATCCATATTGGTTTGCATATTTTAATGCTTCAATAACTGCACAACATTCAGTTGCAATGTTTCGCAATTTTTTAAGTTCAGGTTGAAATGCGTAATCAATTAATCCGGATGCTTCTGCAATGCTAACGTCTTGAACATTTTCTACAATTGTATATGCCCACGATCCTTTGTCAAACTTTGCGGAAAATGATCCGTCCACATAAGCATCGTAAACCATATCTGATTCAAGTAGCATTACTCGGTGGTTTGCAGAAACTTTATCACAGGATAAATTGAAGCAAAATAAATTGCGAAACTCATTATCGTGATTAAAGTTAAAGAGAATATATTATTTAACATTATTATATATTACTTGTTAAATATAGAATGGTCAATCTTATAATATATTATTGCTCCTACAAACTGAAATGTAATGATGCTTGCCCATAAAGGCATATTCAGCAAATCTTGGCATACATAAAAAGTAGGCCATGAAAAAATAAAACCACTTTGCCAACGGGCATGATATTTTAATATTTGTTTCCACTTCATCTCTGAATATAAGTATCAGACTCACCGAGTTATTATAATTATTTTTTGAACTCGGTTATTTTTGCATATTCAATGAGTTTTCTAAGTTCCATTGCTTTACGGGACGGTGGAATTGGATCAAATTGATAAATGTATGCATTTTTTATTGCATCTTGCATTTTATCAAATTTAATTTTTATTTTGGTTTCTTCGTTCACGTAATGTTTTTAATTTTAACTTTAACTCAGTTGAAGCTTGTTTAAACATAATTGACTTTTCAGTTTGTGTCAAGTAAGTTTCATCTAGATCACCAAGTATTGTATACTTATCATCCTCAAACGAATCTACAAATTTTGCCCATAGTGATCCTGAATCTGGTTTCTCAGTTTCCATTTGGCATTACAATACCACCCATATTGGATAGTTTGTTGTTTAGTTTTTCTTGTTTATTTTGTTCATCACGATTATGCATCATACCATACAATAAATCTTCATACAATTCATCGTACAAATTTTCCATGCCAATGCGTTGCTTTATATATTCCATCAACTTATCGTGATCAGTTACATCTTTCCACTCAATTTTTTCAAACATATACATTATATTATATAAATATAACGAAAAATTGCAAATGTTATTTAATCCAGTGGATGTTTGATATGAATTACCTTGATACCTTTGCTTTTTATTCTACTGATTTCTTCGGTATCATCATCATAATGCAACACACTTCCGAGTCTTTCTAACGTATCTGCTTTATATTTTCCGTTGGTGAATATGATGTCTTTCACAGGAAGATTATGCTTCTTGGCAAAGTTAGCAACATCTTTTTTATGATTACCCGTTCCGTGTCGTGATGTAACGATTTTTACTTCATATCCTTTTGAAGCAAATTTCTTCATTGCTGAAATTGTTTTTTTGTTGGGTTCAGTTCCAGTCATCCATAATTCTTCTTCCTCGTCCCAACGAGGCATGGTCAAGGTATCGTCAAAATCAAACGTTACCAATTTTGCCATTTACTTCCAATCGGATTCGTCAAACTTTGCAATTTCAAGTGGATAATATCCATCTGCAAGAGTAATCTCAAATCCATCAATTTCTTTGGTGTATGTGTCCATACTATTATCTAGTGTTTCTGCTTTCTTTTCAAATGCTTTGTTTACTTCAACATCAACTCCGTAAGAAGGTCCGTCAACAGATTTAATTGTAAAATACTTTTGCAGTTTACTTGGCATCTTTTTGATTTCACGTTTTGCGTGTGCTTCGTTCTGATATTTCTTGGGTGCTTTCCAGATAGTTTTACCTTCGTTCAGAATGTCTTCAACGATGCTGAGTAGTTTTGTATGCTTCATGGCAATAAATATATATTAAATGCAAAAAAAGTTATTTCTTTGCACGACCACACGCAAAATTGTAAAACACTTCCACTTCAAGTGGTTCATCAGTTGACGCTTCCACCGTAAATTCTTTGAAACCACTTTTCAATTTAAAATTCTTTGAATGAGTTTCGTAGTGCATTGCTTCCGCACCCATTTTAATATTGGAATCTATTTTCTCAAGAAATTGATGTCCAAGATATTGTCGTGTTTTTTTGTCGGTAAACTCTTTAAAGTAACCGAATATGTGAAAGTGTTCTACTCTATCGTCTTTACTGAAGTGCAAACTTGGCATTTTCTGATTTGATTTTGCGGATGAGTTTAACATCCTTGTTTTTAATTTTCTTGGTTCGTTTATTAAATAATACTCCATCAAGGTGATCAACTTCGTGTTGAATGCAACGAGCAAGACCACCGGCACATTCTACGATGCGATTATTTCCTTCAATATCTTGGAAAGTAAGTTTAATGATACTTGGACGTTTAATCTCAAGTGATACGCCAGGAAAACTTAGACATCCTTCGTTCATAACACTTTTTGCTTCTGATACAATCTTAATCTCAGGATTGATCAAAACCAAGGGGTAGTAGTCATCGGTTAGAACTTTTTCTCCGTCATAAACGAATCCTTCGGTAACCCCAAGATCAACAACACAGATTCTACGATTGTCTCCGACCTGTGGAGCAGCTAATCCAACTCCATTGCTTTCTTTCATCGTAGAAATCATATTCTCCGTAAACTTTACTAACTCTTCATCAAACTCCGTAACCTTTTGAGTCGGAGTTTCCAAAATTTCTTGTCCGTAAT
>Ga0209534_10000570_pt1 | contig 42346 bp, 25 predicted proteins | sample COG_07_FD_184751 | JGI IMG/M metagenome (GOLD analysis project Ga0209534, IMG submission 184751) | Pelagic Microbial community sample from North Sea - COGITO 998_met_07 (SPAdes) (version 2) | ecosystem: Environmental > Aquatic > Marine > Neritic zone/Coastal water | place: Helgoland, sampling...
GTCGCGGCTTTAATCGGGTCAATATCACCAATCAAATCCGAGACATTCACATCTGGAGTTGCTAATTTTTCAAAGAACCGGTCAGAACGGTGTACCCAGGAAATGGGGGTTTTATCGCCCATCTCGGCAATCAAATCTCGTGCATATTTTGAGATCGGTTGAAACGGACTGTCATTAATTTCAGAGCCCTTAACAATTGGCATATATTCATCGAGAAGGTCCACCATACTGCGAGCAATTTTGGTTTTTGCTTGACCTCGCAATCCTAATAAGTTAATGTGATGCCCAGCAATAATTGCTTTTTTAAGTTGTGGAACCACCGTATCTTCATATCCGTAAAGCCCTTCAAAAACAGGCTGATTTGCTTTGATACGTGCAATTAAATTTGCTTGAATTTCTTGGTTAATGGTTTGATTTTTATAATCCGATTTTTTTAATTCTTTAAAGGTGGTGTCTTTGCTCATAGTCTTTTAATTCTATTTTTTTCGTAATCTTCAAATATCATTTCTCCCAAACCAGATAGCCCCGTTAAAAAGGCTTTTCCTTGATTTTGCGCAGTAAACAGCTCCACAAATTGACGCAAGTAAGGGTCTTGAGCAATCATAAACGTGGTTATTGGAATTTTTAATTTCCGGGCTTGTGCTGCTTTGTTAAGGCATTTCGAAACAATCATATCATCTAAGCCATTACTGTTTTTATAAAACTCTCCAGAGGGCAGCTGAATACAACTCGGCTTGCCATCCGTAATCATAAAAATTTGTTTGTTCGTATTTCGTTTTCGACGTAGAATATCCATAGCCAGCTCAAGTCCTGCAACCGTATTGGTGTGGTAAGGGCCTACTTTTAAATAGGGAAGGTCTTTCACCTTAATGGGCCAAGCCTCATTTCCAAACACAATAATATCAATAGAATCTTTTGGATACTTTCGGTGGATCAACTCCACCAACGCCATCGCGACTTTTTTGGCAGGCGTAATGCGGTCCTCACCATACAGAATCATAGAGTGACTAATGTCTATCATCAACACAGTACTCATTTGTGCTTTGTGCTTGGTTTCTTCTACAATTAGATCATTTTCTGTTAACCGAATGTCTGAAATACCATTATTGATTTGTGCGTTTTTTAGACTCTCGGTCATGTTGACTCTAGACAAATCGTCGCCAAATTGGAACGCTCGATTTTCACCATCACGCTCATCTCCAACACCAATTTTTTTTGTGTTATGGTTTCCAAGCCCACTCTTTTTTAATTTTCCAAAAATTTGGTTGAGGGCATAATCTCGCAATGCCGATTCAAGCTTTGCGGTAAGCCTGTTTTTTCCTTTCCCAGTTCCGTTTCCTGTTTTGACCACGTCGGGATCAATTTCTTCTTTGATGTACCCTCGCTTTTTGAGATCCTCTTCAAAGTCTTCTAAGGAATAGTTTTCGTTAAAGATATTATACTCTTGGTCAAGCGTATTGAGCCATTCAAAAGCCTCTTCAATATCGCCAGAAGTATGCGTCAAAAGTTCTTTGAACACCCCAAATACCCGATCAAAATCGGATACCTCTTTGGTGATGTGTTTACTGAACGTAAACCCTTTTCCGTAATTGAAGTCTTTGCTTGTCATCCTTACAAATATCTGAATATAGAACGCTTAAATGCGTTAAGAAGGTATTAATCTTTTAACTATTATGATCCCTAACCTTTAGGTTTTGTTAGGGTTTTAGGGATTGGTTTTAAGTTTATTGCGCTTTGGATTACAACTCCGCGATAAGAAGTGATGAATTTTACACGTTGGTAGGCAACTGGCTTTTATAGTTAGTATTCTTAAACATTAGTCGGGTCTTTCAGGAATATAAACAACATCAACTTCTACATTATTTCCATATTTTACTATGATAGAACATAATACAGAAACATTTTCACCATTGTGAGTAGCTGGTTTCATAACAGGCATTTTTCTAAGCACTCTTAAGATTTCTGCCTGAACGGTTACTTCTGAATTTCTCACTTTCATACCAGTTAAATTTCCGTTTTCGTTGATTATAAAAAATGCTTCTACCATTTTTGGTTCTGAAAGATTTAAATCTTTAGATACGCTCAAGTTAAATTCTCGTTTAATAAATGTTGATACTTCATTATTAAAACATATTCTTGTTTCTTCTTTTGAGAGTTCTTCACAGCCATTATATACTGGGGCAATTTCAACCTCTTTTAATATCATACTATTTTCAGTAGTATACGTTGCTAAACCATCATCATGCGACACAATGCTGCATAAACTTAATAAAGCCTGTTCTTCTACTTCTGTCATATTTCCTTGTGCCATCACTTGTTCCTGAACAGCATTTATTTTCGTTATTAAATCACTTTCTGTCTTTTTGAACGAGGTAGATTCTTCTTTACAAGTAAAGCATAATAGAACAATAATAAGGGTTGAAACAACCATTGAATTATGGAATTTAAATTTTGTTTTACGATTATAGTTGTATTTCATAAGTTTTGATTTTTTTGCTTGTTGTCAATGGTTAGTACATAGTTTCGTTGCGTATCCCAATAGCTATCGGGATAGCACTAAAGTTAGCAAATAAATCACAGATAGAAAGTCCGCAAGTCCCAATAGCTATCAGGATTTGTAAGTAGTCTAGAATTAGTAATAAATATATACGGAGTTAGGTAACGTTTTTTAATTATTTATCAGTCTTATTTTTTCGTTCACTTTGTCTATGAAATTATCAAGATATGTTGGAACATTGACTTTGAATTGGTCAATCCTCCAACTTTTTAAATTTCCATTTTCCGAGTATTGAATAAATAATCCTCCTCCGTCAGAACAATCTGGACATCCAAGAACTGTTTCACCTATTTTTTATATACATTGTTACAGCACGTTATTATTCAAATGTTGTTGTCAATTCATATTTCCAATTACTATCTTTTTTATGCCCTTTTAGTAAATTTGGTGATTTTATTCCAGTATAAATCATTCCAGCACCAGGTATAGTTAACAAAAGCAAAGAAGGTTGACTAGTAATTCCACCTACAGCTACTCCAATTATTACAATACTTGCTCCTACATAAATGAATAATCCATTTGTAACTATTGAAACTAACAAAGGATTCCGTTTTATTTTTTCGATATCAGCTAATTCTATTTTTTTCTTTTTTATAAAGATAGTTTCCTTTCCTATTATTTTAAATCGACCAGAAATTTTTTGTCCGTCAATTGTTTTAATTCTAATTCTTTTATTTTCTTTAATTATTATTTCTTTTTTAGATACTTGATTCACTATTTTTAACACTCTTTCCTGTGCGAATATCAGATTAACAAAAAATAAACTAATAAACAATATTGTTAGATTTTTCATAGTATTTTTCTAATGTGGTACAACTACTGTATATCGGTACTGGTACCGATATTTCCATTATGTTAAATTAAGAGGTCCTAATAACAACCCAATCAGGCGTATATCGGAACCTTTCCACTATGGTATTCAATACAATACGATCTAAAACTTCGGTTAAGCTGCTTATGAAGATTTAGACTTGGGATCAAAATCAGTTATAAATATATAAAAAAATCACGTACCTCCAAGGACATACGTGATTTTAATACTCTTACAATAAATTAATACTAATCTAATTAGGCGACGTTTTCAGCTTCAAATTTCTGTATTTTTTCTAACTCATATTTTTTTTCATCGCGTTCTTGTTCAATGTCAAAATCGTTTTGAATGCCCAACCAAAATTGAGCAGAGTTCCCAAAGTATTTGCTCAAACGTAGTGCTGTATCCGCAGTAATTCGCCTTTTACCTTTTGTGATTTCTGATATTCGTGTTTGTGGAATTCCTAAGTCTTTTGAGAGTCGGTAGGCTGAAATATTTAAAGGCTCAAGAAACTCTGAGCGTAAAACTTCACCAGGATGAATATTTGCTAATTTTCCCATTGTATATTTTTTAATGATAATCAATTATTTCTACGTTGCTGGCATTTCCTATATTCCATTGGAAGATTACGCGCCATTGTTTATTAATTCGAATGCTATAAAATCCGTTTAAATTCCCTGTCAACTTTTCAAGTCGATTCGATGGGGGAATGCGCAGGTCTATAATATCTGCCGAATTATGAAGCATTCTCAATTTTCGACGCCCCACATTTTGTATGTGCAAAGGCATTTTTTTAACTCGAATACCATCCCAAATGTGTTCGGTTTCTTTGGAGCCAAATGAAACAATCATAGTATTGCTTTCCGTTACTAACGTCAAAGGTAAGTATAAAAAGTAAAATCTCAAAAAAAAAATCACGTACCTCCAAGGACATACGTGATTTTAATACGTGAAGTATCTTTTAACCGTTCAATAAGGGTTTTGTAAACGCTCCCAGATCATCCACCCCATGGGCAGTCACATAATTTATAAACGCACTACCAATAATTGCCCCTTTGGCATATTGCGTGGCTTGACTAAAGGTCTCATGATCTGAAATTCCAAATCCAATAACCTGTGGGTTGGTGAGCTTTAGGTCTGCAATACGCTTAAAATAATCGGTTTGTATGTTTCCAAAGCCACTCTGACTTCCAGTAGTGCTGGCACTACTCACCATATAAATAAAGCCATCCGAAATACGATCCACATACCGAATGCGTGCTTCGCTGGTTTGTGGCGTAATCAAAAAGACATTGAGCAAGCCATACCGTTCAAAAATGGCTTTATATTCTTCGTGATAGACTTCAACGGGTAGGTCCGGAATGATCAATCCATCAATACCCACCTCTTGGCATTTTTTACAAAAAGCTTCCACGCCATATTGCAGCATTGGATTAAAATAGCCCATCAAAATTAAAGGAATAGACACTGTTTTTCGGATGTCTTTTAGTTGATCAAACAATACCGTTGAGGTCATGCCATTGTGTAAGGCTTGAGTAGAACTCGCTTGAATGGTGGGGCCATCTGCCAACGGATCACTAAATGGCAGCCCAATTTCAATCATATCAACACCGTTTTGCTCTAAGTTTTCAATTGTTGTTACCGTATCATTTAAATTAGGGTATCCTGCCGTAAAATAAATAGATAATAATTTTTTATCGTCTTGTAATTTTGCTTGTATTCTATTCACAATCTTAGAGTTTAAAATAATCAATATAGGTATTCAAATCTTTGTCGCCACGTCCCGACAAACTAATTACTACCACATCTTCAGGTTTGAATTTTTTATCTTCAAAAATAGCCAACGCATGAGAAGTTTCAATTGCCGGAATAATACCTTCTAACTGAGACAATTCCAGTCCAGCGGTCATCGCCTCATCATCGGTCACCGAAATGAATTCTGCACGTTTGGTTTCATACAAATGCGCATGCATAGGACCAACGCCTGGATAATCTAAGCCTGCCGAAATGGAGTAAGGCTCTGTAATTTGTCCGTCCGTAGTTTGCATTAATAAGGTTTTACTGCCGTGAATCACCCCTTCTTTTCCGAGGACAGAAGTCGCTGCACTTTCGCCAGTATAAATCCCTTTTCCAGCAGCCTCAACGGCAATCAGTTTGACGTCAGGTTCATTCAAATAGTGGTAATAGGCGCCGGCGGCATTACTTCCACCACCCACACAAGCCACCACATAATCCGGGTTTTCACGGCCTTCAACGTTTTTTAATTGCCATTTCGTTTCTTCGGATACTACCGACTGAAAACGGGCAACCATATCCGGATAGGGATGTGGTCCTACAGCACTTCCAATTATATAATGGGTATCCACAGGATTATTGATCCAATCGCGGATAGCTTCATTTGTAGCATCTTTTAGAGTACGACTTCCAGACAATGCCGGACGAACCTCTGCACCAAGCATTTTCATACGTGCCACATTAGGCGCTTGACGTGAAATGTCAATTTCGCCCATATACACAATACACTCCAAGCCTGCTAAAGCACAAACAGTCGCTGTTGCCACTCCGTGTTGTCCTGCGCCAGTTTCCGCAATGATGCGCTTTTTTTTCAGTTTCTTAGCCATCAAAATTTGACCAATGGTGTTGTTGATTTTATGCGCACCAGTGTGACACAAATCTTCACGTTTCAAGTATATCTTGGTATTGTATTTTGCAGACAATCGTGTTGCGAAATACAATGGTGTTGGTCGGCCTACATAATCTTTCAAGAGTTGGTCGAACTCTTTTTTGAAATCAGGTTCCGCCATTACCTTCAAATAATTTTGACGTAATTCTTCGACATTGGGATACAACATTTCTGGAATAAATGCCCCTCCAAATTGGCCATAGTAGCCTTTTTCATTCACGTGATAACTCATAATAAATGTTTAAATTTTTCTAAATTATTTTTATTTTTCTTTGCGGGTGAATCTTCAAATTTACTATTCACATCCACCGCATGACAGTAGGTTGCTGCTGCACTTGTTTTAAACTCTTGTAACTGGTCTAAATTTTCTAATCCGATACCACCACTTAAAAAATAGGGTTTTGTTGAAGGGTAGTGTTCTAAAACAGCCCAGTCAAAACAATACCCATTCCCGCCAGCCAATGGGCCTTTAGTATCAAAAAGGTAAAAGTCGCAAACGGCTTCATAAGGCGTGAGTGTCTCAAAATTAAACTCGTTTTTAATGGAGAATACTTTAATGATTTCTATATGAAGTGTTTGCAGTGATTTGCAAAATTCAGGCGTTTCTTCGCCATGCAATTGAACTGCTTGTAAATTGTGGGTATTGATTTTTTCGACAATAGTATCATAAGAAGCATTCACAAAAACGCCAACTTTTTTTATACTAGCCGGAAGAGTAGGTGTGGCTGCAGACACATGACGCGACGAACCTTCAAAAAAGATAAAGCCCATATAGTCAGGTTTGATCGCAGCGATCAACTGAATATTGTCATCATAGCGCATGCCACATACTTTTAGTTTCATCCGTTCAATTGTTTTATGAATGCTGATGCACTAGCACCAGGATTATCTGTTTTCATAAAATTCTCACCAATCAAAAACCCTTTATAACCAAAAGGTTGTAAACTTTGGATATCTTCCACAGTTCGAATCCCACTTTCTGAAATTTTCACAAAATCATCCGGAATAAGCGTACTGAGTGTTTTGCTCGTTTCTAGGCTGACTTCAAATGTTTTAAGGTTTCGGTTATTGACTCCAATCATATTGAGCGACGGCATCACAGATTTGTGCAGCTCGTCTTCGTTATGAATTTCCAATAAAACCTCCATATCCAAACTTTGTGCGAGTGTTGAAAATACTTGAATTTCTTCTCGAGTCAAAATTGCTGCGATAAGCAGAATGACATCGGCACCATACGCTTTTGCTTCCACAATTTGATAGGGATCAATAATAAATTCTTTTCGAAGTAAAGGCATTTCGCAACTGGCTCTAGCCGTCAATAAATCCTCTAAACTCCCCCCAAAATATTTCATATCTGTTAGCACCGACATTCCACAGGCACCTGCCGATTCATAGCCTTGCGCCACGTCTTGAACATTTAAATCCTGATTGATACAGTCTTTTGATGGGGAGCGGCGTTTGTGTTCTGTAATTAGACCAGAAGTGCTTTCCGTTAATCGCGTTCTTAGGGATGGACAATGGCGTTCAAATAATGCAGATTGTTCCAGTTGTTTTACTGGAATCAATTGTTTTCGAAGGGCAACTTCGAGACGTTTATCTGCTACAATACGATCTAAAATACTGCTCATTACAAGGCGATTAATTTTGTGAGACATTCATTTGCTTTTCCAGAAAAAAGAGCTTCTTTGGCCAATTCGTAGCCTTCAACATGAGTTATTTTTTTAGCCGTCGCAATGGCGAGGCCAGCATTGGTGCAAACCACATTGTTTTGTGCATCTGTGCCGTTTCCACTAATGATAGTTTTAAATATTTTTGAGGCCTCAGCGACCGTATTTCCGCCAAAAATAGCGTCTTGAGTGTTATTCTGTAAGCCTAAATCTTCAGCTGAAAACAACACTTCTGAATGATTGGATACAATTTTCACAGTATTGGTTAACGAGATTTCATCATAGCCGCCAAGGTCATGAACAATACTATAATTTTTATCGGAATCTTGATACAAGTAATTGTATAACCGCAGTAATTCTAAATTAAATACTCCTACCATTTGATTTTTTGGAAAGGAAGGATTTACCATAGGGCCCAACATATTAAAAAAGGTTTTGACTCCTAATTCGCGTCGAATTGGCGCAACGTTTTTCATAGCGGGATGAAATAATGGGGCATGTAACACACAAATCCCTGTCGTGGCTATGGCCCGTTCTAAAAAGTCAACATCATTAGAAAATTTCACACCCAAGGATTCTAAAACATTTGAAGATCCACAAGCAGAAGACACGCCATAATTACCGTGTTTTGCTACAGGTACTCCTGCAGCGGCAGTGACAAAAGAGGAAAGCGTAGAGATGTTAAAGGTATCTTTGCCATCGCCACCAGTGCCACATAAATCAATGGGATTGTAGGCTGCTAAATCCACAGGAATACAGAGTTCCAAAAGGGCATCCCTAAATCCTCTCAACTCTTCAAGAGTCACTGTTCGCATCATGAAAATAGTCAGAAATGCCGCAATTTGACTTTGGTTATAATCCCCTTTCGAGATGTTAATCAAAATCTGTTTGGCTTCGGCAGCTGAAATCGTTTCGTGATTAATGAGTCTGTTTAAAACGTCTTTCATGTGTTTATGAATTTATCCAGTTTTCTAATAATTGTTTTCCATTTGGTGTGAGTACAGATTCTGGGTGAAATTGAACCCCTTTCACATCATATTCCTTATGTCTTAGGGACATGATTTGTCCATTTTCATCGACTGAAGTAGCCTCTAAAACTTCTGGTAAATTCGGGTCAACCACCCACGAATGGTAGCGTCCAACCTCAATAGTTTTGTCCATGCCATTAAATAGAGCTTCATCGTCAATACAAATATTGACATCAGTGTGAACACCATGAAAGACTTCTTCCAGATTTATGAGTTGACCGCCAAAAACTTCAGCAATCGCTTGTTGACCGAGGCAAACACCTAGAATACTTTTGCTAGGAGCATAGCGTTTAATCACGGCTTTTAAAAGCCCCGCTTCATCAGGGATTCCAGGACCTGGTGACAGTACTATTTTGTCGAATTGCTGAACATCTTCAAGTTCAAATTTATCATTTCGAAGTACGGTTACATCGCACTCTAAATCTTCAAGGTAATGCACTAAGTTAAACGTAAAACTATCGTAGTTATCGATGACTAATATCTTCTTCATGGGCTTAAATGGTTTCGGCAAGTTTGATGGCTTTTGTTAAGGCGCCTAGTTTATTATACACTTCTTGAAGCTCGTTGTCTGAGCTTGATTTAGATACGATTCCAGCTCCCGCTTGCCAATGCAGTTGATAGTTTTTACTTAAAAATGTTCTAATCATAATGGCGTGGTTATAGTTGCCGTCAAAATCCATAAATCCAATAGCTCCACCATAAAAGGCACGGCTTGTTTTTTCATACGTTTCAATAAGTTCCATGGCTTTATATTTTGGAGCACCACTAAGTGTTCCTGCTGGGAAAGTATCGGCTACAATTTGCATTGTTGGCGTGTTTTTTCGAACGATTCCTATGACCTTACTCACCAAATGAATAACGTGAGAAAAGAATTGGACTTCTCTATATTTTTTGACCACAACGTCTGTACAATGACGGCTTAGGTCGTTTCGTGCTAAATCAACGAGCATTACATGTTCGCTGTTTTCTTTCTTATCAGCAACTAATTTTTTAGCTAATTCGGCATCTTTTAAATCATCACCAGAACGTGCAAACGTTCCTGCAATGGGATGAATTTCTGCATTTTGATCTTGGACAACCAATTGGGCTTCAGGTGAACTTCCAAAGATTTTAAACTTTCCATAATCAAAATAAAAGAGATAAGGTGAAGGGTTGATACTTCTTAGAGCTCTGTAAACATTAAAATCGTCACCTTTAAAATCTTGTTGAAATTTTTTGGATAAGACCAATTGAAACACATCGCCACGACCACAGTGTTTTTTAGCCAACTCCACATGAGATTTAAATTCTTCATCGGACAAATTAGAACTTATTGCTCCTTTTGATTCGAAATCATAAGACGAAAAACTCTGCACTTTAATCAAATGGTCAATCGCATCGATATTACTTTCAGTATTGTAGCAATGTGCAAAAATATAAGCTTCGTTTTTGAAATGATTTATAGCTATAATATTTTGGTATATCGCATAATACATTTCAGGAATATCTATTGAATTATCCTTTTTAGAAATCTGAATGTCTTCAAAATACTTGACAGCATCATAGGCTGTAAATCCAAACATTCCATTGTTTATAAACTTGAAACTGGTATCTTTCTGTGTGTCAAATTGTTTTGTAAACGCATCAATTTCTGATGTCACTTTATCAGCAGCAACGGTTGTAGATGTTGTAGTTTGATCTGGATAGGTTTTAGTAACCACATTGGCATCAACTTTTATTGATGCTATAGGATTGCAACAGATGTACGAAAAACTATTGTCATTTCCGTGATAGTCACTACTTTCTAGTAGAATACTATTTGGAAATTTATCTCTAATTTTAAGATACACACTTACTGGTGATATGGTATCAGCAAGTATTTTTTTGTAATGTGTTTTTAATGCAAATTTTTTCATAAAAAAAGGCTTGTCGTTATGACAAGCCTAGATATTTTGATTTAAACATATAAGAGAGTGTCACGAATTTTGTTTTCGAGAGTACCACCACCAAGTATTGTTTATCGTAAGGTTCATAATTAAGTATTAACATTTCAAATGTAGGAACGATTTTTCTGAATGCAAAATTAATTTAAAAGTTTTTTAAAATTTTAAAGAAACCGTTAAATCAAACTCATTATATATCGCTTTATCCTTTAATCCATCAAAAAAACTAGCAGATCCGTATTTGATACCATATTTTGTACGATCGACTTGAAATGTTGTTGAAGCTGTGTTTTCTGCAACGGCGAGCTCAAAAGTTATTTCATTTGTGATGTTTTTTATTGTAAGATCGCCTGTAACGCTGTAGGTTTCTCCATTTTTGGTCACTGATGTAAATATCAAAGAAGCTGTTTTATAGGTCTCGACACCAAAAAAATCGTCTGCTTTTAAATGCCCATCTAATTTGTTTTTGTATTCACCCTGCAGATCAGTTGTGTTGATCGTCGTCATGTCCATTACAAAATTACCACCTGTAAGTTGATTTGCATTAAATTCAAGTGTACCTTCTTGAAGCGTGATTGTACCTTCGTGTTGTCCAGTTACTTTATGACCAACCCACTGAATACTACTTTTTGTGATGTCCACAATTTTAGTTTCTGTGGTTGTAAATGCTACAGATATTATTAGTAATAAAACTGCAGCTGATTTTAAGATAATCGTTTTCATTTTTTTTATTATTAGGTATTAAATCCAAATGCAAATTAAATCAATTTTTAATTGCAGGGACAATTTACGGCTTGTAATTTTATGTTAAAACTTTAAAGATCGTTTGGTAGTTTTCTTAACTTTGTAGTATGAGATATGTCCTAATAATTCTATTTTTTTTGAACTTTTCATGTAAGCCTGAAAACAACAAGTCTATTGCTTTAGAAATCCATGATTTTTCAGGGATTGAGCCGTATTTAAATCTTGAGGGCGACAAAACTTATGTGGTGAATTTTTGGGCAACTTGGTGCGCGCCATGCGTCAAAGAACTTCCTCATTTTGAAGCACTTCAAGAAAATTACAAAGAAGAAATAGAGGTTATTCTTGTCAGCTTAGATTTTCCGCATCAGTACGAAAGTAAACTAAAGCCATTTATTCAAAAGTATCAATTACAATCAAAAATTGTAGTGTTAGACGATCCGGATATGAACTCTTGGATTCCAAAAATTGATCCTCAATGGGATGGTGCCATTCCAATTACAGTTATATACAACGCCTCAAAACGTTTGTTTTATAACCAAACTTTTAGCTACAAAGAATTAGAAACAGAACTTCAAACATTTTTTTAAAACCCCTAAAACAAATTATTATGAAAACTATGCTTTCCTTGCTTGTACTACTTACCACTGTAGCATTTACTCCTATTATTTCCGATAACGGTTATGAAATTGGTGATATCGCCACCGATTTTAAACTCAAAAATATAGACGGAAACACGGTCTCTCTTTCAGATTACAAAGACGCTAAAGGCTTTATAGTGGTTTTCACTTGTAACACATGCCCGTATGCAGTGGCCTATGAAGATCGTATCGAAGCTCTAAACAAAAAGTATGCTAAAAAAGGCTATCCCGTTATCGCTATTATGCCTAATAATGTCCGTACAAAACCAGGGGATTCTATGGAGGCGATGCAACAACGTGCCAAAGAAAAAGGCTTTACATTTCCATATGTAATGGATGCCGATCAATCCATATATCCTCAATATGGCGCGACCAAAACACCTCATGTTTATGTTTTAGAATCGACGGCCAAAGGTCCAGTTGTTCAATACATTGGGGCAATTGATGATAATTATAAAGACGCCACTTTAGTGAAAACTAAATATGTCGAAAATGCTGTGGATGCCCTTTTATCAGGAACTCCTGTAAAGGTCACTAAAACAAAAGCAATTGGGTGTTCTATCAAAGTATAGAGCGCTACTTAAATATTAATTAATTTAACTTTTTTTAGATATTATGTCAGATTTAACACAACAGGAATGGGCTTCACAATTAGAGTCCGATTCAACATCAATAATTTTAGACGTGCGTACCGATGCAGAAGTCGAGGAAGGAATGATTCCAGAAGCCAAACATTTAGACATTCATCAAGGGCAGGGTTTTATTTCAGCACTTGAAAAACTGGATAAAACAAATACGTATTATATTTACTGCAGATCAGGAGCACGAAGTGGTCAAGCTTGTTCAATTATGAAACAAATGGGTTTCGAGCATGCCTACAATCTTTTAGGAGGGTTCAATGAATGGAACGGCGCTACTATAATTCCAGAAGAGAAATGAAGTTTTTAAGCTCAATATTTTTTTTAGTTGGGTCCTTAGTACTTTTGAATTGTCAAACGAAAATTTCAAATTCATTGGAGTTGATTACTGTCGAAGAACTGCAAGAGATTTCTAATCAAGATGGAATACAATTAGTAGATGTTAGAACACCAGCAGAGTATAAAAATGGTCACATTCTTAATGCTCAAAACATTGATTTTTTAGATCCTAAATTTGAGATTAATATTCAGAGTTTAGACAGCTCAAAGCCCATAATCATATATTGCCAACGTGGCAGTCGAAGTGCTAAGTGTGCAACCAAGCTCATTGCTAGTGGCTTTGTCAAAGTCTATGATTTAGATGGAGGTTTTGCCCAATGGAAACAGCGCAGTTTAGAAACCAAAAACTAATTCGCTTAGCGCCATAAAGGCGTTGGATAAGCACCGTTTTTGGTGAGGTCTGCTAAGGTGCTAACAGCTTCTTTTTTATCGTCATAATAAGTAACTCCAAACCAAGTGCTTTGCGCATCAATGACTTCAACAGTAATGTGTCCGTTTTCCATCATTTCTTGGGTTACAAAGGGCAGGTAAATTTCACTTTTTTCGAGATTTTCTGGATGTTCCAAAAACGTGGCAAAATACGTTTCGATATATTTGAATATCGACGCATTACAAATCCAAAAATTCATAGAAACCGCTGTGTCCGGGGCAAGAATTACTCCAGAATCTTCATCGATGATTTGAGATCCTTGTTCTAGAATTTTAGTGCGCTCTATGATTGAAGTCAACTTATGGTTTTCTACTTCGCAAACTCCTCTTGATACCGATCCAAATTTTGATAAAGTATTTTTAAGGTTGTAGGCTACTAATGCAAAAGCATTAGGGTTTGCATTATTTTCAATAAAACTAGCGGCCCCTTTAAATGCATTTTGCCCATAATAATCATCGGCATTTATGATCACAAAATTCCCTTTGATAACATTTCTGGCTGTCCAAACCGCATGAGCAGTGCCCCAGGGTTTTTCGCGTTGAGTGTCTAGCGTAATAGTTTCGGGAATGTCTTTAATATCTTGAACTAAAACATCCAATTTGACTGTGCTAGGAAGGCGTTCTGAAAGGTGTGATTCCAAAAACGATTTGTTAGCAGCTTTAGTAATAACGACAATGTGGTTAAAGTTATTTTTGAGAGCATCGTAAATGCTAAATTCCATCAAAAATTCCTCTGCAGGACCTAAATCATCAAATTGCTTTAGTTTTCCATAGCGGCTTCCACTTCCTGCGGCCATTAAAAGTAAGGTCATTTGTTCTTTTTTTGCAAACATATAACTTTATATTAAAAAAGTATCCTTATCGCTGCTTACATTTTTTAGATTACATTGAATATTAATTGTAAATTAGCATTAAATTAACCAATTATATTTTTATGAAAATTACTTCTACTACGAAGTTGTCAAGTGCAATACTTTATGCGTTTTTGTTGTTCTCATGTGTTTTATCTGCTCAGATACCTGACTATTATATTGATATTGATTTCACAAAACAAGGGGATGCACTTAAAAGTGAACTTTCGACATTAATCAGTGACACACACACCAATTTAATTCCCTATACTTCCAGTTCAACTGATACATGGGATGTTATTCATGAAAGTGATGCTGATGTAGATGTTCAAGGCAATGTGGTTTTAATTTATGGCTATAATGACTCTGATGGTGTTACTAAAAATGACCGTACTCGTCCAATTGCGGATCAGAGTAGCGGTTTTTGTATAGGGTATTGGAACAGAGAACATGTGTTTGCTAAGAATTTAGCAAATCCTAGTTTAGAAACAAGCTCAGCAGGACCAGGCACTGATGTTCACAATTTGAGAGCAGCAGATTGTCAGATGAATTCTACCCGAAATAATAATCTTTTCAAAGATGGTAGTGGGGACTCTTTTTTGGATGGGGATTTCTATCCAGGTGATGAATTTAAAGGCGATGTAGCCCGAATTATGATGTATATGTATTTGCGCTATCCCACCCAATGTGAGCCCACAAACATTGGAGTTGGTAGTACATCATATTCCGACAATTCAGATATGCCAAATATATTCTTAGAGTGGAATGAACAAGATCCCGTTTCAGAGTTTGAAATCAATAGAAATAATGTTATTGCATCTTACCAAAACAATCGAAATCCGTTTATTGACAATCCTTATTTGGCAACCCTAATTTGGAATGGGCCTGATGCTGAAGACAGATGGGGTGTGCTTTCTACTTCTTATTCGGAATATCAAGAGGTATTTATTCATCCAACGATTACCAATGATTTTATATATATTGAAGGGATGCAGTTGTCTTCAGATTCTGTTGAGGTTTTTAATCAGCTTGGACAAAAATTACATGTTACATTAGACGGCAATTCTATTGATGTTTCTCGGTTTTCAAAAGGGCTTTATTTAGTATCTGTAACCAAGAAAACGCAATCCAACCTCTTTAAGTTTTTGGTGAATTAAATTAGTTTGATATATGAAAAACTTACTTCTTATCCTGTCTTTTATCGGAAGTTCACAGGTGGTTGCTCAAAAGATATTTTCAGTACAATACCAAAACCAAGCGGATTTAAAAGTCTTTGTTGTAGACTATTCTAATCAAGCGGATTTACATGTTTACAGGGTAGATTACAGTAATCAAGCTCAAGACAATAAAGGGCTTTGGTTTTTTTCAGACTATTCAAATCAGGCAGATGCAAAAGTCTTTTTTGTGGATTATGTCAACCAGGCCGATCTAAAAATTTTCTTTGTGGACTATCAAAATCAAGCAGGCTGGGTAAATAAAACTAAAATATATATGTTAGAATAATAGATGTTTGATGTTATCAAACAGCAGCTGTTCTAGCTATAATAACATTTTAGTATTGCCTTTCGATTACTTTTAGATAATCTGCTGGATCTATATCTTTAGCGATAATCGTTTTATTTTTATCTAAGAGATAAAATTCGGGTGTTTGTTCAACGTTATACAATGTTTGATAATCCACATCTTTTTGTGAATAATTTCCACTCACTTCCTTAGCTGGAGCGACATGATTCCATGAATTAAGTCCATGTGTTGAAATGAATTTCTCCCACGCCTCACCAACTTCAGAATTCATGTTTACAGCATAAATAGAAAGGTCAAAGGTTTTCCATTCTGTAGTATACAGCTGGTTTATCCTTGGGATTTCGGTCTGACAATGTCCGCAAGTTGGGTCCCAAAAAACAAGTACAATATAGTCGGCCTTTAGGTCATTAAGATAAAACGGTTTTCCGTCCATTGTGTTCATAAACAATTCTTTTGCTTTGGATCCTATTTGATTGTGCTCTAAACGCCGTGCTTTTGAGTTAAAAAATTCTTGTTGAGCTAAGGGAAGCCATGCATACGTTTTGGATTTAAAATACCTAGTATATAAATTTAAAAATATGCGATCGTGTCCCATTTTTTTAGGCGTGCCATAAAGGTCCATAAAACGCAAGCTCATGTATTTAAACATTTCGCTTTCAGGGGTGTTGGCTTCGTCTAATAGTACTGTGATTTCTTTTGTGATTGCGTCCACAGTATTAGGCACAAAAACATCAAAATAAGTTGAAATTTTTGATTCTAAAAACGGATTTCTAAGTAGGCGAGGGTCATTAAAATCAAGGCCATCAAAATAATGCGTTTTTAAATACGATATAGAGTCTTTTTTTGAATTCAATTTTTCACTTTTTGAAAGTGAAGAAAAATCATCTATTGGTTGTGTTAATTTGAAAAATAATGCTAAAGTATTAGAGTTTGAGGCTATATAGTTTTGTTTATATTCTATAATTTTAGCATTAACAGTTTCAATCTTTTTTTGAAGAATTTCTTTCTCGTTTTGCGCTTTGGTTGTTTCAAGATTTGATTGTAGTAATTGGAGTTGTGTTTGTTGTGAATTTAGAAACACATTAAAGTTTCTAAAATCGATATTTAATGGAGAGTTATAAATTATTGTTTTTGAGGGGGTCTCGGCATTCGGTTCGATTTTAAAATGTTGAGTCTCGTCCATTAAAAATTCAAACTCAATTTCTTTCATGTCATTCACAAGCATGTAAATTCCGCTTAAATACTTTTCTTTTTTCTTAAAAACAATTCGACCATCTATGTCGGCAGCCACAGTATCTAGAAGTGTTTGATATGTTCCAAAGTGACTAGCCAGGTAAAAAGACTTGTTTTTGTAAGCGTCTGATTGTAACTCTACAAGGCATCCTGGAGTTTTAGATGCCGATGTCGTACAGCTGGAGAGACTACATAGAATTAAAAATTTTAAAATAAATGAGATATTCATGAGGTGTTTTATTTAAAGCTAAATTAAGAACTTTTAAGAATCAAAACATGGTTTTGTCAAAATAATTGGCCTATATAATATAACAACTCATAAATATGGAGGATGGTTTGAAACGACAATTTTTTGGATTTTTTCCTATTTTTTTTGAAATATAATTCGTTTTTCAAAACCTTTTTTGATTATTATTCTTTCAAAACTCAAAAACTTATTAACAATTTATCTATATTTGTTTGTAAAACCAATTGACTAATCTTTACTTTTTTAAGATGAACAGAATAAATTTAATAAGATTCTTATTACTTACATCCTCTTTTTGTGTATTCCCTAATACTCATGAGGCTGTTAAAAATAACTCTACAATAAACCAATTTGAGACTACAGTTATATCTGTTGCTCCTGTAATATCAACACAGCCAGTGCCAACACTCGATGTGTGTCTTGGAGATGCAATAGCATTATCTGTAGTCGCATCACCTGGAACAGGAACTATTAGTTATCAATGGCAAAAAGATGGTGTTGATATCGGAGCTGAAACAGCGGCTGATTTGAATATATCAGTCTCAACGGCAACTGATGGTGGCGTGTACCAATGTATAGTTACGGATGATGATGGTTCTGTAACATCTTCTACATCAACAGTGACCGTCAATACTCTACCAACGATAGGTGTTACGGGGAACCTTAATATATGTGAAGGTCAAGAAACGATTTTAACCGCTAGTGGAGCTTTAAAATACAATTGGGATAGTAGTGGTTTTACAAATGTAGCGGCATTTGAGGCAGATCCTTCTGCAACTACAAACTATGTTGTAGTTGGAGAGGATTCAAACGGCTGTGTTGCGTCTGCTTCGGTTCAAGTAGAGGTGAGTCCATTACCAGCAGCATCAATAACGTCAAATGGATCTGTGTGTTCTGGGGCAGATGCTCAATTTATAATTACAGGAACTCCAAATGCAGTAGTAACCTATAAATTAAATTCAGGAGTTGATACAGACGTAACGTTGAATAATTCAGGGACTTTTAGTGTCACGATCCCAACGGCTTCATCAGATCAAACACTTAACTTAATTAAAGTTGCTAATTCAACTTGTGAAACAATTTTATCAGCCTCCGAGACTGTGTTAGTCAACCCTATTCCTGCACTACCCACAGTTTCTAGCCCAATAACGTATTGTCAAGATGATGTTGCAATAGCTCTTTCCGCAACAGGAACGGATTTAAAATGGTATTTAGCTTCAACGAGTGGAGCACCATTATCTCAAGCGCCCACTCCAGTAACTTCAAACCCTGGAGAATTTTTGTACTATGTGAGTCAAACAATAAACGGATGTGAAAGCCCAAGAGCTGAAGTTAAAGTTCAAGTTAATGTCATTCCTGTAATTTCAATTTCTGGAAGTGATACGATTTGTCTTGGAGAATCTACAACCCTTACTGCAGCAGGCGCTATTTCTTATGTTTGGAGCCCAGACGGTGAGACGACTTCATCAATAACAGTTTCTCCAACTTCTAATACAATATATTCAGTTACTGGAACCGATGCAGATGGTTGTTCCAGTTCTGAAACCCTAACAGTTATTGTAAACGCTGTTCCAACAGCTAGTTTAAGTGTTTCAGGTCCAATTTGTTCAGGAGAAGATGCTATATTTTCGATCACAGGATCCGCAAATGCAACAGTGGTATATTCAATAGATTCTGGTGCTGATCAATCCGTGGTATTAGATAGCAGCGGTTTGGCTAGCATTTCAGAAACTAATCAAGTCTCTGATGTTGAAATGCGTCTTATTTCGGTTAATAACGCGGAGTGTACAGTTGTATTGACAGATTCGGAAACCATTACTGTGAATCCCAACGCTACTGCTCCTGTAGTAACCAGCCCTATAGAGTATTGCTTATATGAAACGGCTACAGCGTTAACAGCAGCATTTAATACTGGAAATAGTTTAGTTTGGTATGATTTTGATGGAACACCGTTGTCCTCATCGCCTACTCCCCAAACTTCAAATGCAGAATCTCTCACTTATGAAGTGAGTCAAATGAATGCCTTCGGATGTGAAAGTCCACGTTCTCAAATTATAGTTATTGTAAAACCATTACCACTAGCACCTTCTGGACTTGCATCTGAAGTTAATTTGTGTTTAAATGAAGCTGCATCGCCTTTAGATACTTCAGGAATTTCGAATCCACGGTGGTATGATGCACCAACAGCAGGAAATTTTTTAGGAACTTCACTGACCCCAGTCACAACCTCTCTTGGGACTACTGATTTTTACGTGAGTCAGACTATTGATGGTTGCGAAGGTCCACGTACACAAGTTGATGTGATTGTAAATTCAGTTCCAAGTGCTCCAGCAGTACCATCTGCTTCTGTTTTTTATTGTAAAAATGATACAGCAACTCCTTTAACAGCGACTACTTCAACAAGTGGAACTTTAAATTGGTATTTAGTTGCAACTGGTGGTGTAGGATCCCTAACTCCTCCTACTATAGATACTAATGCAGTCGGAACAAACACCTATTATGTGAGTGAAACAAATAATTTAGGGTGTGAGAGTTTACGAACAGCAATTTCAGTAACTATTGATGATATTCCTTCGATACCAACTGTTGGAACGGTCACAAATCCGAGCTGTTCATCCCCTACTGGAAGTGTAGAATTATCTAATTTGCCGGCAGGAAACTGGACACTAACGAACATTACAGACGGGACAATTTATTCTAGCAATACATCTTCTTACATAGTAAGTGGTTTAATTCCTGGAACATATACATTTTCGGTTTCTAATGGTACTTGTGAGTCCCTAGAAACAAATTCGATCACTATCAATCCAGTTCCTGTTCAGTCTGCACCAGTTGTCGGAACACTTGTTCAACCATCGTGTACAACAGCTACAGGGTCTGTAACTTTAACGGATTTACCTTCAACAGGAAATTGGACCTTAACTAGAATCAGTGATAATGTTTCGCTAACAGACTCAGGTTCAAGTCGAACAATTCCTGGACTTCCTTCTGGAACCCATAATTATACAGTAACAAATTCTGAAGGCTGTACTTCTGTCGCGTCTCTAAACATAGTTATAGATGCCCAACCAACGCTACCAAATGCACCGATTGCGAATGCACAATCATTTTTAGAATCGGATTCAGCTACAATTTCAGATTTACAAATATCGAGCTCTGGATCTCCAGTTTGGTATAATCAAGCAGTATCCGGAACTCAATATGCAACTAATTTTCCTTTAGTTACTGGAGATTATTTTGCGGCTCAAATTGATGCGGCCAGCGGTTGTGAAAGTGAGAATAGAACTTCTGTATCGGTTACTGTTTTTCCGACATCGGTTGGAGGAAGTGTTTCTGGTACCACTACAGTTTGTAGTGGAACAAATTCTACAGTACTAACTTTATCTGGTCAAGCAGGAAGTATTATCAGATGGGAGTCTTCTCCAGTGGTTGATTTTTTATCAGGAGTTGTCAATATAACTAATGTAAACACTACCTATACAGTTGTAAATACCACTTCAAATTTATACTACAGAGCCGTATTGCAAAGTGGATCAGCGCCAGAAGAATTTTCAACGCCTGCATTTGTCGAGGTTACGCCAGTTAGTAATGGGGGTGTGCTTACAGCTACCATGTCAACAATTTGTGAAAATAATGATGGAGGAATACTCAACTTAGCTTCCGAAGTTGGTGTAATTACACAATGGCAAGAATCCATTGATAATGGCGCTAGCTGGTCAACTATTTCAAACACTACCAATAGTTATGCGGTTGCAGTTCTTACTCAGACCACTCTATTTAGAGCAGAAGTTCAAAACGGGAGTTGTCCACCAGCATTTTCAAATGAGGTAGAAGTTATTGTGAATCCTTTACCTTTTGTAACAGATATACCAAACCAACTCAAGTGTTTAGGTGATACAGAGACTTATGGGGAAGCTTTTACTGCAAACCATTCCTATGCTTGGTACACAAACTTAGGCGGGAGCCCAACGGTTCCTTTTAGTACACTCAATCAAATTACTTTAAATTTCGATCAAGTCAATACACAAATTTTCACTTATAGAATAACAAACGATACTACAGGCTGTTCTGTAGAAGATACTTTTGAAGTGGTCACCGATGCTTTGCCAGTCGCTCAAGTTATTCCAGATGCCTCAATTTGTGAATTTGACTCTATCAATGTTGGAGCACCATCGGTTCTAGGAAACACATACAGTTGGAGCAGTATTCCTGTTGGATTTACATCAACATCTTCAAACCCATTGGTAACACCAACAGTAACAACAACTTATGTTTTAACCGAAACTACACCAAACGGCTGTACTGAAACAAATCAGGTAGTTGTGACCATGCAGCCAGAACCTGTAATTTCTATTACTGATGGCCCTGCATTTGACATTTGTGAAACACCATCGATAGCCATTCAACTCCAATCAACTGTAACAAATTATGATACTTCAACTATTGTCTGGTCAAACGATGTTGGCTCTGGAGATTTTAATGATCCAAACATTTTAAACCCAACCTATAAACCAAGTGCTGCTGATATTTCAACAGGGTTTGCAACATTAAGACTCACAGTTACTGGATTAGGGCCTTGTGCACAAACCTATTCAGATACAATTACTATTAATATAGATGCTTTGCCTATTGCAGATGCAGGTCCGGATGTCATTACTTGTGGTACATCCCCTGTGTCTATAGATGCTAGTGGTACTTTGAATGCGGCGAATTTAGTATGGACTCTTCCCTCAGGAATTACAGGAACTTTAAATTTAGGAGATCCCTACAGGCCTATTTTCACACCAAGTTTAGCCGATTTAAGTTATGTTGGACCTATCACTTTAAGCTTAGAAGCCTTTTCTGGAAATACATGTGTAAGTTCAACAGATACAGTTGACATTACCATCACTCCACCACCAATTGTAGATATTGCGCCTGTAGAGGCTACGATTTGTGACGGTTCTAATTATACATTTTCACCAGGCCAAGTATCGGTAACGGATGGAGTGCCAAGTACATATGCTTGGACTCGATCTGGAGATGGTACGTTTACGTCTTCAAGTTCTTTAACGACTACATATATCCCTGGGGCATCTGATATTTTAAATGGTACGGTTACTTTGACGCTTACGGCTTCAGGGAATACTCCTTGTACGGCACCAATTTCAGATGATCTGATTTTAAATATTGTAAAAGCACCGATTGTTGATGCCGGTCCAGAAAGTTTAGCCTGTGAAGGTCCCATAACCATTGTTGGGGCATCAATTCAAAATGAGGGGTCTATATTATGGACTACCAGTGGTAACGGTTTTTTTATTGATCCTACGGTTTCAAATCCAATCTATGTTCCTGCTGCAAGCGATTTAAATTCTACAGTGACACTTAGTGTAGATGTTACTCCTATGAATAGCTGTGGTCCAAATGTTACAGGTTCAGTTCTATACACAATCAACGCAGCACCAACAGCTGTGGCAGCTGGCGATGCGACCATTTGTGAAAGTAACAATACCTATCAATTACTATCAACGGTATCAAATTCAAATTCTATTATGTGGACCTCAACTGGGTCTGGTAGTTTTGATAATGTGAATGTTGAGGATCCTATTTATACATTAAGCCCAGGAGACAAAACATCGGGGTCGGTGAGTTTTACGGTCACAGCATCACAACCGGGGTGTGCAGCTGATTCTGATACAATGGTATTGACCATTCAAAAAAACCCAATCGCTAATGCGGGGACGTCATTGCAAATTTGTGAAGGTGAGTCCGTTACAATTAGTTCAGCATCCGCACAGTTTTCAAACTCAACCAATTGGACTCAAAGTGGTGGTTTAGGAACTTTTATTAATACCTCGTCCTTATCTCCAACCTATAATTCTTCTATGGGTGAGTCTGGGATTGTTAATTTGACTTTAACTGCAGATGCGATAGCTCCCTGTACAGTACCTTCTACATCCCAAACAGAAATTATAATTACTGCGAAACCACAAGTTGATGCCGGTAATGATGCTCAAATATGTGAAGGCGACTCTTATACCATTGACTCAGCGACCAATACAAATACTGCTGGATTAATATGGACTACCAATGGGAATGGTACATTTCAACCAGGTTCCGAATTAACATTAACACCAACCTATATTCCTGGTTCTTTTGATATAAATTTAGGGACAGTCACACTTACGCTTAAGGGACTAGAAAACTTCCCTTGTAATGCAGCTGCTGAAGATTCAATGGTTTTGACAATCAACAAGATACCAGAAATTACGTTTATTAATCCAAATGTAGATTTGTGTGTTGGTACGCAAAATTTCCCCATAACAAATGTCGTCATAGATCATTATGATTCACTATTGTGGGAAACTTCTGGAACAGGAAATTTTGGTGGTTTAGAAACCACAGAAGCACCAACTTATTCTCCAACGCCTGCAGATTATGAGCTCGGAATTGTGACACTTACATTAACTGCCTCTAGAAACCCATTGAATTGTAATTCTTATACTGAAGATACAATTACTCTAAATTTTATTGAAAAACCAACGGTAGATGCGGGGCCTTCAATTGTAAGTTTATGTGAAGGTGCACTCGCTCCGTCTTCGTATGTTACCAATCAAGCGACCGCTATAGATTATTCAACGCTTACATGGTCTTCTAATGGTAGTGGAACTTGGTCAACAGCAAATCCAAACAATTTATTAGAAACGTATACGCCTTCAGCTGCAGATTACGACACAGGTTTTGTTATTCTTACATTAGAAGCCAACTCAAATGCGCCTTGTACAGATTTGGTAACAGATACGATTCGACTTGAGTTACAAAAACTTCCAGTCATCACCGTTCCGGCAACAACGTCCATTTGTATTGATCAAAATACCTTTGGTATTGGAGGTGTATCCATTGCTCCAGCGACAGCTTATGATACAAATTCCATTGTTTGGGAAACTACGGGAACCGGCGTTTTTTCAGCATCCGGAGATCCGTTGAACCCAATTTATAATCCTTCTGCTGCTGATTTAGCAGTAGGCACAGTTACTTTAACAATTACCGTTCACTCTGTTGCACCATGTGCAATTCAAGTCTCCGAAAGTTTCGACCTTGCATTTCAAGTTTTACCAGTAGCTGACGCTGGAGTCAATTTAACAGAATGTGATTTACCATTCCAAATTACCACTGCTAGTTTTGATACAACTACGGTAACTAATTTAGTTTGGACTAATGGAGCAGGGGATGGATCCTTTGATCTTGATAACATTATAAACCCAATTTATACCCCTGGAACAGGCGATTTAGCTAATGGATCGGTAACCTTAACACTTAGAGGTGTTGCACTAGATCCATGTACGGCCGATGAAGTCACTTCAATGGTTGTTTCTTTTGTCGATTCACCAACAGTTGTGGTGGTAACGCCTCAAGCTCCAATTTGTGAAGATGAAACAAATGTTGCAGTAGTAGGTACTACGATTAACGATGCGGATTCCTTTATTTGGACGTCAACAACAGGAACTGGAACCACTATTGCAAATCCAACGAATTTATCACCAACGGTCACACCAAGTGCTACAGATATTTTCAACGGCTACATAGATTTGACACTTACTGTGACTCCAAATGCACCTTGTGCTACTACTGTTGTGGAAGTTGTGCGAATCCCTGTTCAGGAAAAACCTGAATTATTTCCAGGCGTTTCTCAAAATATTTGTGAAGGTGCTAGTATCTCTATTTTAGATGCAACGGAATCTAATGTAACAAACATAACATGGTCTAATAATGGGGGCGATGGAACCTTTTCAGCCTCTATAAATACCATTGAAACAGAATATACACCTGGCCCTATCGAAATTGCCAATGGTTTGGTAGAATTAACAGTAACTGCAGATGCTATTTCTCCTTGTGTAGGAACGGTAACAGAAACAATTACACATACGATTACAAGAAATCCTGTGGTAACACTGACAACAAATGAAGACACAATTTGTGAATCACAAGCAAGTTATACCGTACCAACAGGATTAGTTTCCATTGACAATATGAGCTCTGTAGCTAATTTCTTATGGTCAACTTCAGGCTCAGAACCTGTGCTAGGGAACACTACTTTAACACCAACATATAATCCTTCAGCAGCCGATATTGCCGCTGGTTTTGTGAATTTGATCTTAACAGTAGATCCAATCGCACCATGTAGTACTCAAATTGTAGATATATTAAAATTAAATATTGATCCGCTAGCGACGATCAATTTTACAGATGATGGTTTTTTCTGTGAAGGGGTTGATAAACCATTAACAGCAACTTTTACCAACCATGATCCTAGTTCAATTAATTGGACAATTATTAGTGGAACGGGAACTTTATCAGCGGCTAATACTGCCAGTCCAACCTATGAGCCTGGAGTCGATAGTGACACTGTTGTGATACAAATTAGTGTGGACGGAATCACACCTTGCGATGAACCTACCACGGAACAATTTACTATGAATGTGATTAAAACTCCTGTAGTGTCTATGACGACTCTTACGGATGTAGTTTGTAGTTCAGAATTGACTTATGATTTAACAGGTAACTCCGTTGAAGATCCGACAAATATATTAAGTTGGACGCGCGTAACTCCAACAGGAACGGGGACGTTTTCAAACACAACTGATCTAAATCCTTCTTATACATTTAATGCAGCAGACAGAGCAAATGGCTTTGTGACCTTACGTTTAACCGCAACAAGCGCAGCGCCTTGTTCTTCTTCTGATTTTGAAGAAATTACAATCACAATAGATCAAGCGCCGACAGCAACAATTAGTTCTTTAGGAGCTGTTTGTGCAGGAGAACCTTATACTGCCACAGCCCTCAATCTGGATGGTAACACAGTCGCATGGACCGAAATTAATGGCAGTCATGGCGCCTTTGTAAATGCAGATTCAGATACCGCTACTTTTAATCAATTTCCTGGAAATGAGGATGATTTTGAGATTCAATTAACATCCACTACTACGGCGACTTGTGCACCCTATGTGCAAACGCTAACCGTTGTTGTACAACCAAAACCAACGATCGATGTTGGGAATTCAATTCAGGATGTATGTAGTACAGAACCATTTGTAATTTCTGGGGTAACAGCTACGGAATATGCGTCTATTTTATGGACCGTTGATGGAACAGGAAGTAGTGCAGGTTTTAGTAATCCAACCGAACTGAATCCTACATTTACACCATCAGCTTCACAGTTATTTGCGGGACAAGTGGTTTTAAAAGTGACGGCTCTTGCAAAAGCAGATTGTGGAACTGCCTTTGATGTATCAGATACAATTACATTAAACTTTAACCCAGAACAAACGGTTAGTTTTACAGCACCGACTTCAATTTGTGAAGGCGATACAATTGCATTAGTTGGATTAGCGCCAGATTCCTCGAGTATTTTATGGTCGACTAGTTCTACTGCTTCGACTTCTGGTTTTGCAGATCCTACCAATCTAAATACGGAATATACACCTTCTGCTTTAGATTTAAGCCTGGGTCGAGTAACGCTAACCATGACAGGATTTTCTAATACAAATTGTCCAGACGTTTCTTATGCATTGGAAGTGTTAATTGAAAACAATCCAACTGCAGATGCGGGAGGTCCCATATCCATTTGTGAAGGAACGGTTTCTTACCAAGTTAATGATGCCTTTGCATCAAATTACGATGCCTCAGTTTCTACAAATATTAATTGGTCTTTAACAGGTCCTGCAACACTACAAGCAGGAACTCAAAACGATTTAAATCCGGTAATTGTACCAACACCAGGCACTACAGGAGACATCATTTTGACACTAACCGTTAATGGCTATGATTCTTGTAATACAACAATTACGGATACCAAAACGATTAGTATTGTGCCTAGTCCGATTGTTGTGGTTCCAGCTTCAAGAACTATTTGTGAAGGTGAATCTTTAACCCTCACAAGTTCGGAGATTTCTGCGTCTAATTATGGTTCCGTAGAATGGACATCATCTAATGGATTAGGAACGTTTACGCCAACTAATGCTTTGGCTACGATTTATACACCAGCCGCTGGTCAGACAGGAATAGTAGATTTGATTTTAACAGCCTCTTCAACAGATGGCTCATGCTCAAGCGCGTCTAGTCCAGTTCAATTAGAAATTATAGCAGATCCTGTGGTTAATGCAGGTGTTAATGCTACTATATGTGTTACTGAAACTTATACTGTAGTTGGAGCAAGTGTTTTAAATGAATTCACATATACATGGAGTGTTACAGGTCCTGCTCAGATTGTTTCTGGCGAAAGCACCTTAACTCCTGTAATTGCATCAGATGCCGGAGCGACTGGCACCGCTGTAGTGACGTTAACAGCTGTAGGCACTGGAGTGTGCCCAGTTTCAATATCTGATAGCTTTAACCTAGAAATAAACGCAGCGCCTGTAGTTGATGCAGGAGTCGATGCTATTCTTTGTGAAGGAACTGCATCTTTTCAACTTGTAGGTTCGGTAGTCGATCCAGTTGCTTCTACAACGTATTCTTGGATAACTTCTAACGGTAGTGGAATTATTCAGTCTACAGCAGATCCATTACAACCAATTTACATTCCTGGTCCTACAGATTTTAATTCCGCAACAGGATTCAAAGAGATTCAATTTGACCTCACAGCAACGTCTACAAATGGCTGTGCTTCGTCAACTGATGCGATGGTCTTAACAATTTACGCGAATCCAATTGTGAGTGCAGGCCCAGATATTTTTGATATTTGTGAAAATACAGATGTAATCTTAAGTTCAGCAACTGCTAGTAATTACAGCAGTATCACATGGTCAACTTCAGGAAATGGTACTTTTGATTATTCGAGTAGTACAGTTAATCCGACATATCTTCTAGGTTCTAATGATACAAGCGCTGTGACTTTGACACTTTCAGCCATGCCTAATGCTGCTTGCTCTCAAGTGGCTATTTTAGATACCATGACCATTTTTATTAATCAAGAAACAGAACTCACTGCAACAACAAATGACATTACAATGTGTGGTGCTACATTTACATTGCCAGATTTGATTGACGTCAGCAACGTTACATCTATTGTTTGGACAAATGTTACAGGGGCATCTGGAACGCCTGGCGTTCTCACAAATGTGAATTCAGAAACTCCAAGTTTTACGCCTTCAGTCAATGAAATTGCAAATGGCTTTGTTTTATTGAAAGTGGAAACCGTTCCTGAAGCGGGTTGTTCAACTGTTCAATCTGAAACAATTACCGTTAATTTACAACCGCTTCTTGAAGTTGAAGCGGGTACTTCTTTACTGTTTTGTGATGGTGAAGATATCATCGTTTCAGGAAATGGCGCTACGACTTCAAATGCTTCAACGTTTACTTGGTCTCATGACGGAACAGGAAGTATTGAAGCCTCTACAATTAATACCTTAACGCCAAAATATAATCCTGGAATTAGTGAAACAGGGGTCATTACATTAACGCTAACCGCTACAAGTATTGCACCATGTACAGGAGATGTTTCTGATACTATGACCGTTACCATTCAGTCACAACCAACAGTGTCGGTTGCTGCTGACTTTACGATATGTGAAAGCTCAAACATCAATATTGTAAATACAATTGCTACAAATGCAGATACTATAATTTGGTCGAGTTCACAAAACAGTGACGGCTCGTCTTCAGGCGCTTATTTAGGTGGAGTATTCACGAACAATTCGATCTTGAACCCAAGTTATACACCTTCACAAGATGACATCGATTTAGGCTATGTGTATTTAACAATTAGAGTTTCTAATACAGCTTGTGCTACATTTGTTACAGATGTTATAAAAGTTACCATCGCTGATGGTGTCGGGGTCTTTGCAGGGGTTAACGCTACGATTTGCGAATCAGAATCTTATGCTCTATTAGACGCTACTTCAAGTGCAACGTCTGTTTCTTGGATAAGTTCTGAAAACAGTAATGGTACCTCTTCAGGTACTTATTTGCCGGGATCATTTACAGATCCAACGGCTGTAAATCCAGAATATATTCCAAGTATAGATGATATAAATAGAGGCTATGTGTACCTCACAATTACAGGCTCAGGAAACAGTAGTTGTGCTGTAGACAGTAGTTTTATGTTACTTAACATAATTAAGAATCCAACAGTTTCTGCAACTGACATAAGCATTTGTGTTAGCAATACAACAGGCATTGCGTTAAACGGATCGGGAACCGATTATGATACGCTTACATGGAGTGTTATTGATGGTCCTGGAAATGTAGACCCAACAACTGGGATTTTTAACTCAGGCTTAGGCACAGACATTCTTAGCAATGAAGTAACGAGGCTTCGTCTTGTAGCAACTCCATTAGGAGGGTGTACAGACAATGCCGTTAAAGAGATTACAGTTACTACACAAGCGCTTCCCTCAGTTGAAGCTGGTGATAATGGTGCCATATGTTACATTCCAGGAACTGCAATTGCTCCTTTTACAATTTTAGGAACTGCAGTTGATAATGCGAGTGCTACGAGTTGGACGACTTCGGGAACTTTGTCAGGGAATTTTAACTTAGGAAATCCTGTTGTTTATGAGTCTTTCAGTAACAGTTGTACTCCAGAAGTCTTAAAACTAACAGCAAACGGAGTAGGAGCTTGTAGTGCAGAAACAGTTTCAGATTCTGTAACGCTAACCATTAATTGTACAATTCCAAATTTAGGGGCTATAACAGGTTTAAATACGATTTGTCAAGGCAATTCGGGAGTTGTATATACCGTTCCGGTAAATTCAAACGTAATTACTTATGAATGGCAAGTGCCAACCGGTGCTACAATAGTTTCTGGACAAGGAACGAATTCAATTAGTGTTGATTATGGCATTAATGCGGTTTCAGGAAATGTTTCTGTAAATGGCGTTAATGGCTGTGGTAGTGGACCAAACTCTACCTTACCAATCACGATTAATGAATTGCCAACTACGGGGATCGTTTCTGGTGATCAAATAGTATGTGCTGGGTCGACTTATGATTATACGACTACTGTAATTCCGAATGCAGTGTCTTATTTGTGGACGCTTCCTAATGGCAGTACAATTTCTACTGCTACCAACACAATTTCTATTTCATTTACTGCCTCAGCAGTTTCAGGAAATTTATCTGTTCAAGGAAATAATTCTTGTGGGTTGGGAGTATCTTCTGCAGCTTTTGCGATCACGGTACAACCTAAACCTACGCTAACGAGTACATTGACTCCACCTTCAATTTGTAGTGATGATACTTTTAATTATGTACCAACATCAGCATTAGCAAGTACTACTTTTAGCTGGACAAGAGCGGTAGTTTCTGGCATTTCAAATACTGCTGGAGCTGGAACAGGAATCATTAGCGAAATCTTAATAAATACAAGTTCAGTTACTATTCCAGTGAATTATGATATTGTAATGACTTCTGCAGATGGTTGTGTAGATTCAGAAACAATTACTGTCGATGTTAATCCGAATCCAATTTTAACTTCATCAGATCCAGTAGCTGCGTTATGTTCAGCAGAAACGGTTAATCATTCCTTTACTTCTAATGTGCCTGGAAACATCAATTGGACCAGAGCTAATGTCGCAGGAATTATTGAAGCTGCTACGTCTGGAATAGACACAATAAGTGAAGTCTTAACTAATGCTACAAATGCACCTATAACAGTGACCTATTCGGTGTCACTACCTGCAAATTCTTCTGGATGTACTGGTAATCCAATCACATTTGATGTCATTGTAAACCCAGAACCAAACGTTATTCAACCAAGTGATGAAGATTTATGTGTTGGAGATTTCTTGAATGTGGATTTTGACACGACTAATATTGGAGGCGTTTCAGGGTATACATGGACCAATGATAATTCTTCAATAGGATTACCATTAACTGGTTCGGATGATATTCTAAATATCGCAATGACCAATACTTCAAATGTTAGTCAAGTAGCAACAATAGTAGTGACGCCAACGTTTGATAACGGAGGGATTTCTTGTTCTGGACCTTCAAAGACTTTTACAATTACAATTAATCCAGCAGCTCAAGTCAATCCAATTTCGTCGCAAGTAGTGTGTAATGGAGATAGTACGACTTCAATACTGTTTTCAACTTCAAATACTTCAGGTACCACAACTTACAGTTGGACGAACGACAATACGAGTATAGGCTTAGCTGCAGCAGGTTCTGCGGATAATATTGGGTCATTTCCGGTTACTAATACTTCTACGATCCCTCAAGTGGCAACGCTTGTTGTCACACCAACCTATACCTTCAATGGTAAGGATTGTACGGGATCCCCTGAAACATTTACAATAACAGTCAACCCGTCGGCTCAAATAGATCAACCGACATCTCTTAACATATGTGAAGGCGAAATAGTATCAGCTATTAATTTTACCACCTTAAATACGGTTGGGACAACAACTTATGATTGGACTAATGATAATGCTAATATTGGTTTAGCGCTTAATGGAGTCGATGGTATAAACTCATTTACAGCCTTAAATTCTACCGGCACTCCACAAGTTGCTACCATCACGGTGACACCAACCTTTACAAATGGTTTAGTTCCTTGTACTGGTAATCCTAAGTCCTTTACGATAACGGTCAACCCATCAGCACAAGTGAATCCGATTGGATCAACAACTGTATGTGCAGGTGATTTAATACCAAAAATCGAATTCACAAGCACAACAGTTGGAACGACAACGTATGCTTGGACAAATAATAATACGTCTATTGGCTCGATATCAGCTTCAGGAACGGGAGATATCTCTGCATTTTCAGCAACCAATACAAGTACGATTCCTCAGATTGCCACGATTACAGTAACACCTACATATACAGAAAATGGTTTCAGTTGCCCTGGTCCAACAGAAACGTTTACAATTACAGTAAATCCTGCAGCAGAGGTGAATCAACCTTCAAACGAGGTTTTCTGTGAATCAGATGTTGCAGTTATCAATTTTACTACTCCTAATACAGTAGGTACTACGAGCTATAGCTGGACAAATAGTAATTCTGCAATTGGTTTACTTAGTAGTACTGGTTCTGGATCTAGCATATCATTCACCACCACAAACCCTGGAACGACTCCTATAACCTCAACACTTACAGTAACACCAACATTTAGTTACGATGGTGTAGATTGTATTGGCTCAAATAAAGTATTTACAATTACGGTTAATCCAAATGCAGATATGATACCTCCTGCATCACAAATGCTTTGTAATGGAGATACCACAACCGTTGACTTTACGACCTCAAATAGTGTGGGTACCACCACATATGCATGGACTAATAATACTCCAAGTATTGGAATTCCTGCATCTGGAGTTGGATCGATTCCAGTATTCTCGGTTGTTAATACAGGAAATGCGCCTATAACAGCAAGTCTTTCGGTTACACCAACATTTACCAATGAGGGTGTAAGTTGTCCTGGGGCTACAGAAAACTTCACGATTACAGTTAACCCTTCTGCACAAGTTAATCAACCTGTTTCGGTAGTGGTTTGTAATGGAGATCCTGTGGCTAGTACTATCTTTAGTTCCTCAAATACAGTAGGTACAACTACGTATTCATGGACAAATGACAACATTTCAACCGGTCTTACTTTTACAAGTGGTACAGGAGATGTGCCGGCTTTTAATGCTACAAATACTGGAACAACTCCTATAGTGTCTACAATTACGGTGACTCCATCTTTTGACAATGCAGGAGAAATTTGTTCTGGACCTTCAAAAACATATACCATTACAGTTAATCCGGTGGCACAAGTGAATCCGCAAACAGCACCTCAGGTTGTTTGTAATGGGGATTCTACAGATCTAACGTTTACCTCGGCAAATACTGGAGGTCTTAACACTTACAGCTGGGCAAATTCTGATACAAGTATTGGATTAGCAGCTTCAGGAACGGGGAGTATTTCAACGTTTATAGCATCTAATACGACAGGAGCTCCAGTTGTAGCCACTATAAATGTAACTCCTACATTTACAAATGGTGGAACATCATGCACTGGACCATCTGAAACGTTTACCATTATCGTGAATCCTTCAGGTCAGGTAGATCAACCTAGTCCTATAGTTGTATGTAATGGCGAATCGACAACAGCAGTTAGCTTTACGACGACAAATAGTTCTGGAACGACCACCTTTTTATGGACAAATTCTAATCCAAGTATTGGATTAGCAGGATCAGGAACAGGAACAATACCTCCTTTTGTGGCTTCTAATAATTCGAACACCACGGCTGTAGGAATTATAACAGTGACTCCTTTTTATGAGAATGGTTCTGTAAGTTGTCAAGGGGATCCTAAAACATTTACAATTACAGTTAATCCTGAGCCTGAAATGGATCAACCTTTAGCACAAGTACTTTGTAATGGCGATTCTTTCTTCTATAATTTTAATTCTAATAATTTAGGCGGAACAACAACTTACACATGGACCAATAATAACTCAAGTATTGGGTTGGCCCCTAGTGGAGTAGGTAATATATCTTCGTTCACCGCAATTAATACGGGTTTAATTCCATCAGTAGCGACGATACTAGTCACACCAACTTTCACAAACGGAGCTGAGAGTTGTGAAGGTTCACCAATAAGTTTTTCAATTACGGTTAATCCTTCAGCTGATGTTGTTGCACCTGTAAATCAAACGGTTTGTAATTCTGGTTCTACCAATTCCGTGAATTTTACCTCAGCTAATAATTCAGGAGCTACAACTTACGAATGGACTAATACCAATACTAGTATTGGCTTGGGCGCTTCGGGGTCGGGTAATATTCCATCTTTTGTTGCTTTGAATTCTGGTAACATTCCAGTTGTTGCCTCCATTACGGTTATTCCAATTTATACAAATGCAGGAGTAAGCTGTTCTGGACCTTCAGAAACATTTACCATCACGGTTAATCCAACCGCAGAACTGAATACGCCAATTTCTCAGGTTCTTTGTAATGGTGAAAACACAAACTTAGTAAGCTTTTCATCAAATAATTTAGGTGGAACAACGACTTACAGCTGGGTTAATAACAATACTACTATTGGATTGGTTGCAAATGGCGCTAGTGATATTCCATCTTTTACAGCATTCAATACAGGATTTACTCCAGTTGTAGCTACAATTACAGTAACTCCAACGTACACAAACGGTTCGGTCTCATGTTCGGGACCTTCTGAAGTATTTACTATAACAGTAAATCCAAGTGCTCATGTAATTCAGCCATCAGATCAAACGGTTTGTACTGGTGAATTAACAACAGAAATTAATTTCACCTCTTTGAACACACTTGGTACGACCACTTATACTTGGTCTAATGATAATACAAGTACAGGTTTGGGTGCTAGTGGAACGGGCCCTATTTTAGCCTTTACGGCACTTAATACGGGGTCAGCTCCAAATGTGTCTACAATTACAGTCACACCGATATTTACAAAAGATGGGGTTGCTTGTATTGGCGCTCCTAAAGATTTCTTAATCACGGTAAATCCGGTCTTGGACTTAGTACCACCAGCAGATCAATCTGTCTGTAACGGAGCACCGACTTCGCCAATAACTTTTATGTCTAATAATACAGGAGGTACGGTTAATTACTCATGGATCAATGATAATACTTCTATAGGATTAGCACCGAGTGGATCAACAGATATTCCTTCATTTACAGCCGTAAATACGGGGTCAACGCCACAGACAGCAACAGTTACTGTGACAGGTACCTATACAAATGCTGGGCAAACTTGTGAATCCACAGAGACGTTTACAATTATTGTAAATCCTAGTCCAGTGGCCACAATTACGGGGCTAAATAGCTATTTGGTTTGTGAAAATGATGCAGAACCTTTCATTACTTTTGAAGGCTCAAACGGCGTTGCGCCTTATACATTTACGTATCAGGTAAATTCAGATCCAGTAAGTCAAGTCATTTCTAGCGGTACTTCAAATTCGGCAACAGTATCAATTTCAACCGCAAATTTTGGTTCCAATGTAATTACATTATTGAGCGTGTCGGACTCCTCATCGCCTAACGCTTGTTCGTCAACAACTATTATATTGCCAAATGAGGCTTTTGTTGATGTTCAAGAGCAAGGGACTATAATTCCACAAAACTCAAGTACAGTAAGTCAAGTTGTTTGTCAGGATACTGCACTCGATCCAATAGTGTATGCAATTGGTGGTTCAGCGACAAGTGCTTATGTAACAGGGCTGCCTTCAGGTTTGGTTTCAACTTTTGATCCTAGTCTTAATACATTAACCATAAGTGGGAATCCAACAAGCTCAGGAACTTTTAATTATGTAGTTAATACAGCTGGTTCAACGAATGGATGTAATTCATCTTACGGTGGCTCTATTGTTGTGAATTCAAATGATGAAATTACGGAGTTGACACCAACGACAATAAATCAAGAGCTTTGTTCTTGTGATACGTTAGCACCAATTTCGTATAACTTAGGCGGTGGTGCCACGGGAGGAGATGTGCAATTCACACCTCAAATGCCTGCGGGGATTACTTGGTCAATTTCATCAAATATTTTAACAATTTCGGGTGCTTCTTGTGAAATAGGAACATTTAATTATACGGTGAATTCATTTGGAATTTGTAGTGCAGATACTTATGGCGGTACGATAGAAATAAAAGAGGTTTCTAATATTAGTTTAGTTTCTGGAGATCCTAATCCAATTGTTTGTGAGGGAACTGCATTTGCAACTCCAATTCAATATGCCATTTCACCAGCAACGTCAAACCTTGTGATGACACCAACCATTCCGGGGGTTACTTTTAATCCAACAACAGGAATTATTTCAGGGGTACCAACACAGAGTGGCGTTTACAACTATACAATTAGTTCTGACCAAGGCTGTAGTAATGTGTTATCTGGAGTTATAACTGTAGATCCAGACCAAGATATAGCGTTTATTTCGACAAACAGTACGCAGGCTACATGTCAGAATTCACCAATTGATCCTGTAGTGTTCTTAGTATCATCTGGAGTTAATGATGTTAATATTTCACCAGCATTACCTGTTGGCGTGAATTATACCGTAAATTCTGGAATAGTGACTATTTCGGGTACACCAACCAATGCTATGAGTGTGGCTCAAAATTATATCGTTACAACGATTGGTTCTTGTGGAATTGCAGCATCGCAATCCTTTACATTAGATGTCCGACAAGAGGCTACAATTACAGTGACTAGTGCAGCTTCAACGATCAATCAAGCGATATGTCAAAGTGGAAGTATCGAGCCAATTACCTTTACAATTGGTGGTGGAGCAACAGGAATCGAAACACTTAATTTACCAGATAATCTTGTCTTAGATTTTGATGCTGGTACAGGAATTTATACAGTTTCTGGAACGCCAGTCAACTTTGGAACTTTTAATTTTAATGTGGTCACAACAGGATGTGTAGCAACGCAATTATTCTCTATAACCAATATTAATTCAAATGTTTCTATTGAATTAACTTCTGCCGTAGGCACGGACGATCAGCAATTGTGTCAAACTAATTTCAATGCGCCAATTTCTCCAATAGTATACGCCTTAACAGGTGCTACTGGCGTCACTGTAACAGGGTTGCCAACAGGTGTCATTTCAAATTATGATACCGCTTCAGGAACATTAACAATTTCGGGAACTCCAATTGAGTCGGGTATATTTAATTATGCCATAACAACTTTACCGTGTTCGCGAATAAAAACTGGGGTTTTAACAGTTTCAACTCCGATTGCCATTTTTGATGAACAAGTCACTCAAATTACTTGTTTTGATGCAAATGATGGTGCGATTTCAATTGATATTCGAGGGGGTGCAAGTGTAGGAGGGTTGTATGCTATTACTTGGACAGGACCTAATGGATATCAACAAAATCAAGCGACGATTACAGGTCTTGAACCTGGAGTTTATACCGTTAGTGGAACGGATAGTCTTGGATGTGCAATTCCAACAAAATCATACGTTATTGATGCTATTCAACCTGTAGAAATTTCATTAGTTTCAACATCCAATGTGTCGTGTAATGGAAGTTTAGGCTGTGCTAATTTTGATTTTACTGGTGGTACAGGAATTTACACCAATTTCTTATTAGAGTTTTTAGATCCTTCGTCCCAAACATTAACTCCAATTCCAGTTGCGAATAATAATTACTTTAATATCTGTGATCTAAGAGCTGGATTATATTATCTAACTGTTGAAGATAGTAATTCATGCGAATCAACGCCATATCTATTCACAATATTTGATTACAGTTCACTTAATATTGAGTCGGTAGAATTAGATGATTCATTATGTGCTGATACTCCAGGAAATATTAGAATTAAGGTAGCAAGTTTAGACCCTAGTCTAACGTTCTATTATAACAATGTTTTAGTACCTCAGACCTATTTAGGAGATTCTACCTACGAATTGGCAATTGATAATCCAACAGACTCATCTGGGGTTCTTAAGGTTAAAAATGATCAAAACTGTTGGAATTCAATTGAGATTAGTACGCCAATAGAATCTCCTGGCTTTGAATATACATCACTAAATTTTGTTACCTATAATTCTATAGATGTTAATGAAAGTATAGAGTTTACAAATACGGTTGACCTTAATAATATTCCAGCCGAATACGATTATGTGGTTTGGGATTTTGGAGACAACTCTCCATTTAAGGTGTTCTTTAATCCAGAAGATTTAGTTCCTAATTCTGCTGGGGATAGTTTCAAAACAGTTTTCCATTCTTACACCATAGATGGTATTTATACAGTAACGTTTACCGTATTCAATAGATTGGGATGTTCACGAACTGTCTCTCAAGTTATAAGTGTAGGTCGTGGTGCAAACATTATGACACCGACCGCATTTTCTCCTAATGGTGATGGTATTAATGATGTGTTTAGAGCCTCATTAATTGGCTTTACCGAAGTCTCTATGTATGTGTATGACAGTTGGGGTAACGTAGTTTATGAAATTACCTCAGAAGTCTCTGCTCTAGATTCCAATTGGGGATGGGATGGATTGAAAAAAGGAAATGACGAACCTAAAAATGGAAATTATAAATACTACGTAATGGCAACAACTATTGATGGAAAAGTTGTTGAGAAAACCGGTCAATTTATACTTATAAAATAATACAGAATATGAAATTTAAATCTCTATATATTGGAGTTGTACTCCTTGCTGCTAATCTTGGATTTGCTCAAGACAACACCATAAAAAACCAAAATAAAATTATGGGTGCTCAAAACCCAAGTTTTTATGCCTTTGGTGACTCTTCCAAAGCTGGAGTACTCACTGGAGTCGAAGGGTTTAATGATTCCAGTAAAATCGAAACAAAATTTGCCTTTGTTAATCATTTTTTTAGTCAAAGCGACTTTTCATTGGCATTAGACGTTAAGACCATAGATGTTAATAGTCTTGGATATGCTGTCTCTAGCGCCAATTTACATTATATCTACAGAACGCAACTAAACTATAAATGGACCTTTAATCCTTCTGTATCCATCGGTTATGGTAACAGTACTTTAAATTATAATAATTTAATTTTTGAAGATCAAATCAATGTATTAACTGGAAGTGTCGCAGGAGTTACTATTGATCCTGTAAATATTGATGGTAAAATAAATTATTTTGATATAGCTGCAGGTTTTTCTGTTCATAATAGTGAGAATTTATTTTTTGGTCTTAATGCAAAACATTTAAACACACCAGATACGTCTTTTAATTCTACAGCCAAAAACAAGAGAGAATTATTGCTTTCTTTGCAAGCTGGATATGAACTGGATCTAAACCCTTATGATCAAGGAATTTTACCTTCATTTTCGTATTTGTTTTTGTACAACTCCTTTACCATGCAAGGCGTACAGTCTAGAATTGATCTTTTTCAAGAAGTGATTTTAGGGAATATTTCTATAGGACTTAATCAGCATGTTAATAATTACGAAGGGATTACAATTTCTCAATTTGGAACCTCATTAAGTCTTTTTGTCCAACAAATAGAGCTCGGTTTTAATTACTCAATTGACATGGGGTCTACAGGGCCTGTTGGTACGGACTTTAATAGTTTTGAACTGTATATTACATTTGATTTCAATCCTGACAACAAGAACAAAAGAGGCGATAACAGTCGTTTTTATGGCATGTAATAAAACAAGCCTGTAATCGTTTTTCTGTTTAAATTAATGTAGCGTAGATTTAAAATTCTATAACTTAACCACTCGAGTTGAACTCCAGTTTATAATTTTATGAGTATTCTTGTACTTTAACTCTACAAGGGCAAAATATTTAATTTATATAGTCATGGCTTTTCGTCCGACAGTATCAATTGTAATTCCTGTGTATAATGAAGAACACAACATTAACGCATTGATTGAATCCGTTGAAAAAACGCTTTCAGACCATAGCTATGAGCTTATTTTTGTAGATGATTTTTCAACCGATAACACACGTGAAGTCATTGAAAAACATTCAAATCCACACAAAATTCTTATTGCTTTTGAATGTAACAAAGGCCAAAGCTCTGCATTAGCTGCAGGGATAAAAAGTGCTCGAGGACATTATATTGCAACTATGGATGGCGATCTTCAAAATGATCCATCAGACCTACCAAAAATGTTAACTCTCATTCAAAATGAATGTTGGGATATGGTAATTGGCTATCGCCAAAATAGACAAGATTCAATTCTAAAAACATTACCGTCTAAAATTGCCAATTATATGATCATGAAAACCACTCAGCTATCCATTCGAGATTCGGGCTGTGGCTTGAAAATTATGACCTCTAAAACCGCAAAAGAGATTCCGCTTTATGACGAATTACATCGTTTTATGGCACTTAACGCCCATTTTAACGGGGCTAGGATCAAAGAAGTTCCGGTTATTCATCATCCGCGACTTAATGGGGTGTCAAAATATGGATTAGAACGTACCTTTAAGGTGTTGAAAGATTTTTGCATGATCATTTATACTCATAAACGTTCTTTGCCCAAAAGAGTGCATACTTAGATTTATTCCTTGGCGCTGTTTCAAAAAATAGTAGTAATTTTAGAGTCTGAATCAATTGGATGCAACCACCACTAAAAATAATTGAATGCCCACGAGATGCCATGCAAGGTCTCAAAGCATTTATTCCAACCCCTCAGAAAGTTCAGTACATTCAGTCCTTATTACGTGTAGGGTTCGATACCATTGATTTTGGGAGTTTTGTTTCTCCAAAAGCCATTCCCCAAATGGTGGATACGGCCGAGGTTTTGTCTCAATTAGATTTAAGTTCAACCCAAAGTAAATTATTAGCTATAGTAGCAAATAGTCGTGGTGCCTTAGCTGCCGCTGCTCATAAAGAGATTGATTTTTTAGGTTATCCGTTTTCAATTTCAGAAAACTTTCAGATGCGTAACACCCATAAGACAATTGCGCAATCTATTGAAACCTTAGCATCGATTTTAGATATTGCACAAGCACACAACAAACGCGTTGTGGTTTATATTTCTATGGCTTTTGGGAATCCTTACGGAGATCCTTGGAATGTAGATGTTGTTGCCAAATGGACAGAGCGCCTTAACGCTATGGGTGTAGAAATTTTATCGTTGAGTGATACCATAGGGAGTTCAACTCCAGAAAGTATTTCTTATTTATTTTCAAAATTAATCCCTGCGTATCCTCATATCGAATTTGGAGCGCACTTGCATACCAATCCATTATATTGGCATTCAAAAGTAGATGCCGCCTATAAAGCGGGGTGTTTTCGTTTTGATGGAGCAATTCAGGGGTTTGGTGGATGCCCCATGGCTAAGGACGAGCTAACGGGCAACATGCCCACAGAAAAATTACTATCCTACTTTACTGCTCAAAAAGCTAATACAGCGCTTAATGCTCTAAGTTTTGAAAGTGCTTATAATGAAGCCACAAAAATATTTTCAGTATATCACTAAATAAAAAGAGCCGTTAGGAAACTAACGGCTCTTTTGAATATTTTATAGTTGTTTTAGAACCTAAAGTCAATACCTCCATAGATTCCAAAGGGATGTCCTGGGCGTAGGCCAGCAGGAACTTTGGCTACGGCATAAGTTTTATCTAAAAGGTTTATCACTTTTGCAGATACACTGAATGTTTTTGTGACATGGTACTTTCCTGAAAAATCAATTATAAAATTGGATGTAATACCATTTGTAGAATTAACAGCATCTGCACTTGCCTCAGTTTTAAAGGCTCCATTTAGGCGACCATTCAAGTTAAGTTCAAACTTTGCATGCTCTAAAGCTATAGAAGTATTAAATTGATGCTTGGCAATATAAGGCAACTCGTCTCCGCGTTGTACTTCTCCCCATAAACCATCGTCACTACCAAAACTGTTTAAAAATTCGGTATCTGTAAAAGTATAGCCAAATGAGATAGGTAGTGCAAAAGTGTTGTTTGTTTCTAGTAAATCATAATTTAAAAGTAATTCAATACCTTTTACGCTAACTTCTCCAGCATTAAACTGATCTAATGACCCTGTACCGCCAGAAGCTGCTAAGTCACTTCCTAATAGGTTGCTATAATCGTTATAGAACCCAACAAGCTCTCCGCGCAACCCTTTGATGTTGAACCTTGAACCTAGTTCGTAATTTATACTTTCTTCAGATTCTTGTCCAACGGTATTTCCAGGAGGCGAGAACCCTTTATGTATGCCTCCAAATAGAGATGTTGAATTATTAAATTTATAGTTAAACCCAATACCAGGAATAAAAATAGCCACTTTATTTTCTCGACTAGAAAGATCAGTTCCACTTCTGTTGAAGTCATCTGATCCAAAATTATCTCTTGCTAAAACAATGTTTTCATAACGTAATCCAGGTGTTATAGTGATCGCGTTGAATTTTAATTTGTATAGCACAGACCCTGCAAATGCAGTAGCTTTACTGATGCGGTTAGCATCACTTCCAGGAGTTCCTGCAGAAGTTAAATTCATTTGGCCATTTGTAATACTGTATCCATCCTTCCATTGAAAACGATCCTCTTCATCGTAGTGGTAGCGCAAACCAATTTCAACATCATGAAACACAGACCCTTTATTCCAATGAAAATCCAATTTGGTTTGAATTCCTTTAGAGAC
>Ga0209534_10000577_pt1 | contig 42207 bp, 49 predicted proteins | sample COG_07_FD_184751 | JGI IMG/M metagenome (GOLD analysis project Ga0209534, IMG submission 184751) | Pelagic Microbial community sample from North Sea - COGITO 998_met_07 (SPAdes) (version 2) | ecosystem: Environmental > Aquatic > Marine > Neritic zone/Coastal water | place: Helgoland, sampling...
GCTTGAGTTTGTGGGGTCGCAATCTGACTGATCAAGACTACGCTGTGAGAGGATTCTTTTTTGGCGAGTTTGGCAACGACCCTAGAAAAGGCTACGCGCCCGAGCCCTATGTCCAATTCGGCGAACCGCGCGTGGTCGGAATTAGTTATGAGATGCAATTATGAAAGCGTCGGTTGATATCAGCCTCTACCCCCTAGCAGATGAATATATTCCGGCAATAAAGGAATTCATCGAGAGAGTGCAAAAATATTCGGGCGTGTCGGTTGTTCGCAATGACCTGTCGACTCAGTTGTATGGGGATTACGATCAGATAATGGATCTGTTGAAAGTTGAACTGCGGCTGAGTTGGGAAAAATACGGCAAGGGCATTTTTGTCATCAAATTTCTGAAAGACGATCTTCGGGGCTTGTCGAGTGATTGAGGTAATTAATACGATCGCACATCAGTTGCTGCAAAACTCTTTGCTGGAACTGGTGGCGGTTGTTTTCGCCGTTGCCTATCTCGTTCTCGCAGTTAAGGAGAATAGTCTTTGCTGGTATGCGGCGGGGATTTCGACGCTGATTTTTCTGTTCATTTTTTGGGATGTTAAACTTTATATGGAGTCAGGCCTGCAGATTTACTATCTCGCTATGGCTTTTTACGGCTGGTATCAATGGCGGGGTGCGCAAACCGAAACGGTGAGTCTTCGAGTTTCTAAGTGGCGTGCGAAGCAACATGTTGTTGCCTTGGCGTTGATAGCGACTCTAACTTTTGTGTCGGGGTCGCTCCTCAATTCAGGAACCGATGCAAACTTGCCCTACTTGGATTCGTTTACTACTTGGGCGAGTGTAGTGACAACCTTCATGGTCGCGCGCAAAATACTGGAAAACTGGTTTTACTGGCTCGTTATAGATTCCGTATCGATCTACCTGTATTTAGACCGCGAGCTCTATTTTACCTCGCTGCTGTTCGCCATTTATATTGTTATTATTTTCTTTGGTTGGTTTGCGTGGAATAGAAGCTACCGACAGCGGGAGATTGAGGCTTATTGAAAACAAGTAAATGGTAGCTACGAGTGGACTTGAAGATATATAATAATTAATAACTTATCTTGTAAAAGTATTCATACCCACCTAAGTACCCACCAAAAACATAACTTCTATCGACCTTTTGACCCCCCAAAGAATCTATTCCAGCCCCTTGGTATACATACCGCTATTGAGTGCCTCAACTTGTATTGCCCAAAATTTTTGGAATCTGGGTCAAATTATTGACGGGGGGCGCCATTCTGAGAATCAAGGCGTATGACGTGGGTAGCTGAAGCGGCAGCTACTGAATGATTCTGCATCAGACGCTCCGTTGATATGCGTCTAGCACCAAGTTGCCTCAAGCGACAGTGGCGGTGAAGTGGAATCCCTGATCCTGCCAATGTGATGTTAGCGGACTATGGGGTTCCTTTGACCTTAACCTAAGCTCTAGCTCTGATGAAATAGGTAAAAGCAGTAGAGAAACAGTAGAGTCAGTAGTAGTAACAAGTTAGTAGAAACTGAGTAGTCATAGTAGTCATGGTTACGTCCACGCCTCCCACCAACGTTTTTTAATCCTTTCTTTTTGATCAATCCTAAAGCTACTGTCCAGTCAGCAGATAACTTGATCAGATACGTATACCGTTAACCTAACAGCAGAGCGCTAAAAGGTTTTAACAATGCCGGCGAAGCCAAGCAAAACAAGCCACGTGGTTATTGGGCTGCAGAGGTGCTCCAGTATCTACCAATATTAAATACACCTACGGTGTCCAGTATTAAACAAGACCGCTATTCAGCTACCGCCAATAGGAGGATAAAACATGAACACACTACTACAGCGTTTTGGATACATGATTTATTGGATAAGCAATGCAGTCATTCTATCCGCCGTTCTCATTGCAGTTTTAACCTGAGATACAGGAAATAAAACAATGCCCCAAAACCTCGGTTTAATGATTCATTGGTTCACGTTTGTGCTAGGTGACATTTGCATTTTAGTATTTCTATACAGCTTCATTATTGAAGGACAGACATTCTCAGCTAGAGAAACAGCTGTAAAAGTGTTTTTTCTTCTTGTTTTGTACGGATTGGGTTGGGCTATCAACTTCATCCTCACGGGCCACAGGAGTCTGCTGCCTTGGGTAGAAAACTGGGAGATTTTCAGTGAAAGACACCGTGACTAAAATAATCAGCGTCATTCAACTCAAAGGCGGCGCAGGCAAGTCCACTGTAGCCACTAACCTTGCGGCAATGTTGGCAGAGAGAGGCAGGACACTTCTTATTGATGCTGACAGCCCGCAATACACCTCAGAGTGTTGGTATGTCTTGCGAAGCAAACACGGCTTTACTGATGATCTTGATTTAACTACCTGCGTTGATGAAAACGCTATAGCTCAGACACTGCGCACTGCATCAGAGATGAAGGACGTTCCTGAGTACATTGTGGTTGATGGGCCGGCACGGATGGAGCGAGTCACCCGGTACATGATGGCTATCTGAGATCTGACCATTATTCCTGTTGGAACGGCGAAGGCGGGCCTTTGGTCAACCTATGACATTGAAGAGATTGGAAAGGCGGAGCAGGCAGAGCGTCCCGAGCTTGATATCCGGCTGCTGTTCAACAAGTTCAGAGACGTCACTACCTCAGCGCATGAGGTACTTGGAGAAGCCAAGAAAGAGATTTCCATTCCAATTATGAAGACCAAGCTCGGCTACCGTGTTGCATACTCAGATGCGCTAGGCGAAGGCCTTGCCACGGATGAAACAAGAGACAGAAAAGCAGCCGAAGAAATTAAAGCACTAGAAGTAGAAACGTTACGCATCCTGAGGAGGAAATAATGGCTAAGCCGTCCGCCGCCAAAGCAACCAACACGCTAGTTGATAGAGCAAGCAATCTGTCTAGAGTACCTACCAAGCAGGAAGAAAAAGGCTACAGCTCCAAGTCTAAGTTTCCGCGCGCTGATCAACGCAGGGTCACATCTAACTTGCAGGCTGAGAATTATGAGGCGCTACGTACTGCTGCGGCACGGCTGCGAATGCCTGCCGGTGAAATCTTGGATGACCTCATCTCAAATTACATTCACAAGGTCAAAGGCAAGGAGTGGATGACGGCAGAGAAAGCCAAGAAGCTTGGCTAACTGTCTACGTATTCCATTAGGAGGCAACATGAAGAAGACTCTACTACTGGCGGCAACTCTTGCGTGTTCGGTTGCTGTGGGTCAGCAAGACAAGGTGTGGAGCTGCATAATACTTACACAAGCCGAGGCAGATTCTGATGGGTCTGGTTTTTTTTGGGAATCTCTCCGCTCCATTCCGCGTGAGTTTATTAAAAGGCTACGGCCGCATGAAAGATTGTAAGGAAGACGAAAGATTTGTAGTTTGCCAAGGCAGTAACAGCAATATACCTAGGCCATATGAAAATGCTTTGATAATTAATAAAGATAAAGAAACGTTCACCACACATTCAAATGGTTTTGGTGATTTTGCCTCTGTAGAAGCTGGCACATGCAAGAGGACATATGAGTGAAGAAATCACTCCTACTCGCGGCACTGCTTTTATCTAGCGCAGCTCAGGCTGAAATGTACATCTGCGAAACCAAGGCGTCAGCAATCTCTGATGGCGTGGGCCAAGTGTCCAAAGGAGTAGGAGGCAGTAGCTATCTCATTAATTCAACGCAAGGATTTAAACCGACCGGGCCTGACTGGTCTTATAAAGGCGACTGTGAGTTTACATCCCATTCATATGGCCTATCGCGGTTTATTTTTATTGAATCTACTGTTAATAACGTTTCAATTATTGTGGTGAATTTGGATGATCTTAGGTTTTCAAAGTCAGATAATTTTGGCAATACGTTACTTGCTAACACAGGCTAGTGCAGTGAACTATATATAACCGTCTACGTATCTGGTTATACTTAAGCACAACCTAAAAAGCACAGTGCTAAGAAGGATCTGACTATGAGCAAGGCCATTGGATACATCCGCGTCTCCACACAGAAGCAAGCAGTTGAAGGCGTCAGCCTAGACGCTCAACGCGCCAAGATAGAAGCATGGTGTCCTGCTAATGACTATGAGCTTGCTGGTATCCACTGTGATGAAGGCATCAGCGGCACTAAGTCAGACAGAGACGGCCTACTCTCCGCAATGGCCGAAGCCGGCAAATGCACTGCTCTAGTTGTCTACTCACTCTCGCGTTTAACCCGCAGCACTAAAAATCTTATTTCTTTTGGTGACAAGCTAGAGAAGCAAGGCGCTGACCTGATCAGCCTCACAGAGAAAATTGATACCACTACCGTGGCAGGCAAGATGGTCTTCCGGATGCTTGGTGTACTCAATGAGTTTGAACGCGACCAAGTGTCAGAACGCACCAAGGCAGCGCTAGCCCATAAGAAAGAAACCAATCAGGTCTACAACCACACGCCTTACGGATATACCCATAGCGGTGAGACTCTCCAAAAGAATGACGCAGAAGCAGCGGTGGCAGCTCAGGCCGTGAAACTGCATAAGTCCGGCAAGACTATGCGGGCTATAGCGTGTAACCTAAATGAGCGTGGCGAACCAACCAAGCTAGGCAAGCAGTGGCAACATAAACAGGTCAGCCGCCTAATCAGAAGCGCACTGTAATGAAAGATTTATTCAACATTGCTTCGGCCCATCTGAGTGATACTGATATTTGCCGTGATTATTCCTACAACCCGCCGCGCCAAAAGCAAGATAGCATTATTAGAGGATCAATCGCGAGAACTTGAGGATAACTTATGGAATGGTCAGATTTTTTTCGAAGTTCCGTTATAGTTTTTAACGTCGGTATCATGGCCTATGCGTTGCTTGGGATGTTGATTGGTGGTGCCATCAGGTCTGCTAATAGACCCAAAGACGGGTATACTCCGCCTGATAGCAAAGCGAATACCGTCTTTACAGTTCTCTATGCAGCACTTGGAATAGCCCTGTTTTTATGGTGGTTCGCCCAGGATTTTTGACTCCTTGTGGGACACCACGTTCCTGCCTTCCCAAAATTTCCGAAAACACCAAGGCGGGCATGATTAAGGTGGCGGGGGGTGCTGCCGTGCAGGCTCATTATCGTTAGTTGCCGCTCAAACTTGCTTGAGCTGAATTTGAAAGGAGAAGCTAATGGAGTGGACACAGATAGCAGCTTGGTTTGCTTGGACTTGGGTAGGAGTATCTACTTTTTTTGCAGTAGCCGGTGCTTATGGAGGACTGTTTTTTGCCGGTAGTGATGACTCAGATGCGAGAGTAGCAACTGCTATGGCCTTAAACGCCATCCTTGGCTTGATGCTAATCCAAACCTTAGGCCTTACGGTTTAGCTCCAATAGCCCCACCCCAGTTAGAAACCGGTGGGGTATCTATATACAAGAGGACAGAGGTATTCGCTGTACTGTTCTTTTTTTCTAAAAAATTCCAAGATGTATTGGAGTTTTATTTCTCTCATAGGGTGTATGCGCGCGTGAGATAGCATGAAATTTAGCCTGGCATCCAGAAATATTTCGTTTTAGAATGAAATCTCGTGATTTATACCTACTTGCCACGTTAGAGCTAAAAGGAGAAAGACCCATGCCATACAAAGATATTACCTACGACAACGGATTCACTGAACGCTTCTATTACGACAAGACTGACTCTGAGCAGGCTCTGCGTATGAGCCGTATCAACTCCGTTGCTAAGTTCCCCTCAGCAAACCACCGCGCTGAAACTCCCAAGACTCCTCCTAAACGAAAGGACTCAAAACCGCAGCGATAGGTGGGAGTATTACTCCGAGCATCGATACAGAACGTAAGGGACACTAATAAGACCCAATACCGTGATTTAAACCTACTTGCCACGTTAGAGCTAAAAGGAAAAAGACCCATGATTGATGAAGTATTAGAAGCTAGATACCGCCGAACACGCCGCCAAATTGCCGAGATTGCCGCTGAGCACTGGCGTTACTACGGGTGGACTTTAACTATTAATTAAAACAATAACTTAAACAATATTATTTTAAATTCCCATATGTTCTATTGAGATGCGGTTAACTAAACTCCTCTATGCCTTTTTTTGCGAGCCAAGTAGATCATTTGCCTCGTCATTGAACGATATTCCAACATAACTGATTAAGGTTCGAAGACAGGGGGAGGGGCTTCTTAACACCCCCCGGGGGCGTGACTTACTCCTCACTATTGTTATAGTTACCCCCACTACTTGCAAGAGCGACAACTAGAAAGGGCTACCCAATGAAACGGCTTACTCTCCTCGCATCTGTCCCACTGACTACCTCGGCTATTAGCTTTCAAGCGCGTTGAGTTTGACTATCAGGATTGCAAATGCAAAAGCTACATTTCCCAAGGCATAAAAGCACGCAGGCGAAAAATCGATAATTCAATGTTCATACCAAATACCACTCATGTAAACCCGGCAGGCTTGCGGCCAATTCTGGTTAAACGTGGTCTTTCCCCAATGCTAGGTTACTATCTCAGCATGGTGATTTCATGCATGAAACTATCCATCTTCGCGCTTGCCCCGTTTTTTTTCTCTTCTGCTTTTGGGCAGACTATTGATCAAGGTCGCGGTCCTGTCCAGTTAACCGTCCCTCAGAATTACAGTGAAAAAAACCCTACTCCGTTGATTGTTTTACTCCATGGATTTCGAAGCAATGGTTCGAAACAGGATTCCTACTTGGGCTTTAGCGATATAGCGAATGACAATGGGTTTCTATTTATTGCCCCAACAGGAAGCGTAAACCCTGAAGGTAAAACATTCTGGAATGCGACTCCGGCTTGTTGCGATTTTTTTGGTAGCAATGTGGATGATGTAGGGTATATCAAGGAGCTGATTGATGCGATAAAACTGGAATACAACGTCGATTCAAACCGTGTCTATTTAGTCGGTCACTCCAATGGCGGATTCATGTCCTATCAAGTGGCCTACAACCACCCTTCCATCATTGCGGCAGTAGTAAGCCTTGCTGGTGCGAGTCACGATGAAGTACGCCCTGCTCCAGCCGGGAAAGTGCACACCTTGCAGATTCACGGAACGCGGGATCTAAGCATTCGCTTTTCCGGCGGATTCACTTTTGGTAGTGCTTATCCTGGAGCGTTAGAGACTGTAACGACCTGGGCCGGCTATAACGGCTGCAGCTTAGTCGCTGAAGAGGGTCAAACACTAGATTTGGTGGCCAACTTGACGGGCAATGAGACCACCAGTGAGATTTACGACGATGGCTGCAAATCTGGAGGCTCTGCTGAATTGTGGACCATTGAAGCGGGCGGGCACATCCCCTTACTTTCAAATTCATTTGCGCAGCAAGTAGTGGACTGGCTGTTCGTGCACACAAAATCTGATTGGCCAGCAGATTACAATGGTGTTACGCCTCCCGCAATGCTGGGGTTAAGTTACAACAACATCGGCAACTTTAGCTCCGCTGACAATTCGATCTATACCTGTGTTCGCACGGTAGAAAATGGGATACCTACTGCGATCGATGGCATTGAACAATTCGACATCGCAATTAAAATTATTTCATATGAGTTGGGGGTTATTCAGATTACAAATAGTCGGCTATTCAATGCGGATGATGTGCGTAATGAGAACAACGAGTTGCCAGATTGCAGTGGCATTTTTGAACTAAGCACAAACCTCTATACGGATATTATACAAGTGGGTAATCAAGTGCTCGAAGTAGTGTTTGAATTGCGTGATGATGTAAATCTCGAGTTTGACTTGGTAAATTTCTTAGAACTCAATTAGAGGGGTCAGTGGGCGGACTTGAACTTATAATAAAATCAGAGACTTATACTATCAAACTCTTTATACCCACCTAAGCACCCACCTAAAACATAACTTCTATCGACCTTTTGACCCCCCAAAGAATCTATTCCAGCCCCTTGGTATATATACCGCTATTGAGTGTCTCAGCGTGTATCGCCAAAAATTTTGGAATCTGGTTCAAATTTTTGACGGTGGGGAGGGTCTGGCGGTTCGGTTAATAGTAGGCCAACCCAATTACTAAAGGTAAATTTGAGACAAAGGTTATGTTTAGTCCTTGGATTGCTCTTTCCTAAGCCTGTGCTAAGTTAGAACCCAGATAACTGACTGGCGAACTTCCTATGAACACACTAAATCCTGATGATTTGTTTCCGAACATGCAACTGCAACTCGTTGGTGGCGGCTCGCTTTCGCTTCCAGACGACCTTGAATCCCCCATGACCGTAGTGTTGTTCTTTCGCGGTCATTGGTGACCTTACTGCCGCCGGCTACTGGCTGGCTTTGAAGAACGCCGTGCTGCGTTCGAAGAACAGGGAGTATCGATAATAGCCGGTACGGTCGATCCTGAAGAGAAACTCACCGATATTGCCGCTGGACTGGGTTATCCGCTTGCCTATGGAATGACTCGCGCTGATGGTGACTCTATCGGCGCATGGTGGGAAGAGCGAAGAGACCATATTCAACCCTCGGAGTTTGTTCTCTCTAAAAGCGGCAAGGTGATGTTTGATACCTACAGTAATTCTCCTGTAGGAAGAATGGACCCGGAAGAAACCCTGACTCTTACTAAGTATCTTAATGAACTTCGTGCCAAGGCGAAGTCGGGGAGCTAAGCTCGCCTTTTTACCGGCGGTCTCTTCAAGAAAATAGGGGTAAGATAGAACCATTCTGACTTATCGGGGTGTGTCCCTAGGGGGGTGCTGCTGACGCGCAAGTTTATTACTATAGTTACCGCTCAAACTTGCTTGAGCTAATTTTAAAAGGAGAAGAAGAATGAAAAGGCTGCTATTGGTTGCGTTTTTGAATGGTGATATTTGGATAAGAGATGGCCGTAAATGATCTTGTTGAATATATTTATTAGAAACTAGTCACTGTGAGTGAGTGGCTTGCACGTGGGTTAGTAGCCCTGTTTGATCCTGCTACCGACTAAATCATTCGTTAAAGAGAGTTCATAGGATGTTTCTTTACATAACCCTTTTTTCGGCGGTTGGGTTTGAGGTTGCAGGTACGATGCTTCTTCCGCTAACTCATAATTTTTCAAAACTCTTTCCAAGCGCATTATTGCTACTTGCTTATGGATTATCTTTCTACCTGCTCTCATTGGTGACTGGGAAATTACCGCTTTCTGTAATATATGCTACATGGGCGGGTCTTGGCGTATTTTCAGTAGCGATATTAAGCAGCATATTTTATAAGCAAGCCCTAAACTGGCAATCTGTAGCAGGGTTGTTCCTGATTGTTGTGGGAGTGACTATTGTTAACATCTATAAAACGTAAGCGACTTCGGAGTCTTTTCAGGTAGCGAGAGGTTCATTGCAGACGATGTTTGGCCTCTTTTTTTGCCTTCTGCTCTGCGATGGGGCCTGTACCGTTGCTGATCTTAATCTTGTGTTCCCGCGCCTGCTCCCTAGCGACTTTTAAGCTAACGCTAGGGTATGAGCCAAGGCCAATATCCTTCCGCCTGTCTCCGACCTTGACCCTGAGAACCCAAGATTTAGAGCCTGAGGGTTTGCAATACAGCTGAAGGCCTGCGACTCCGCCTACAGGATGTCTGTCAGGTTTAGGGTTGCCGTCTATGTCGAGTTTGAACGACAGCTTGCGTACTTGCATGTCTGATAATGCTTTGGACTCTCTAGGCATTTTGTTCCCTCATCTGTTCCCACATAGATATTCCTATTGGATACTGCAGATTCAAACGCTTTTGAACAAGGAGGTGTCGATAAAAACAGGGTATTTTTGTGTTTCAGAGATGGGGATGAACTGATTAGAACAAGTAGATGGTAGCTACGGGTACTACTAAAAAGTCAATATAAGCGATTGTAATATATAGTTAATGATTAAATATATATTTACGATACCATCAAAGATACCAGCAATTATTTTCGTCACATTGTACTTTTACTGATTTTCCCAATAATCACGAAGCCGCTCCTTAGCCAGTCCTCGATCAGTCCTGTTCACGTGAATAATATAACAACCCAGCTTATCAGGCTTTAACTTGATAGAGCGTCCGTCTTCCGCTGCGAGTACTACCTTACCAGCAGAATGCTCTAAAAACGCATAAGAGCGCCCCTGAGCGTCAAACAATCTATCACCAACAATCAACATATCTCTCGATCGTCTAGTAACCGCTTGACCTGCAAATTATGCGACAGTGCTTACTGAAGCGGCCTATATTGTAACCCCGCGAGTCAAGCGGACTCAGACCCCACCCCTAAGACCTCAAAATGGCCCTATCCAGACCTCACCCCCGGGGTACCCCCACTTGATAAAAAAGGTTTCCTATTTTGCTTTCACACTCTAATCTGGATAATGGTAAGGCACCAAAGAGAATTACACTTAGAGTTTTATTCTACTTTGACTTCACCTACCCTTTGATCCAAGTAAGCAAAGCGATTTCCGGGGCTGCCACCTTGCTCCGGGATAAACGTCGTGTGGAACATTTGCTACCTTTGCGGTGAAAGGTAATAATGCAGGCGTTTTGAGTAAAGATTACGATAAGGAAAAAGTGTTTTGTTAAAAATTCCTCAGTTGTTAAGAAAAACCCCGCGGTTATTAGTTTGTGCAGCGATGATTGTTCTGTCGTCAATGGTGAGTTTCGCGATAGAGCCAGGCACTTCGAATGAGCAGACCCTCAATGCTAATTCCTTAGACTATCTCGGTTTCGACGAGGCTCACCTATCCGATCGGGCTAGTGAGGGTCTTAGAGAAATCTTCTCAGGTAACATGTTCTACTCAGCAATGCCTCTTAGTTTTACGCGGGCGCTTGATTCTGCTGCAGTTGCTGAAAAGGACTCTCTAGGTTATGACAAATCCACAGCAGACGGGAAATTTTTGGTCAATGGGAGCCTGCCATCGCCACCCACGCGTGATGTGGCCTCTGATATCTCAGTGGGAGACGTTGTCTTTGAGAGAGACGGCGTAGAACTCAAGGGCTTGAGTTGTTTTGCATGCCACTCGGGAGTGGTAAATGGCCAGGTGATAGCAGGACTAGGAAGTAATACGGTAATGCAGAGTCCCCCGCGTCCGGAAGGAACCGAAGGGCCAAATATGCTGCAGATCATGGCTGCTCTAAATACCGCCGAGCGAAAGGTTGTGGCTGAGCTGATGAGTGGAGGTTACGCAGTACAACCCCTCACAGCCGAAAGGACGAGTCGCGGGGACAATTATGGTCCCTTCGGTGTGTGGGCTCACGGCGCGACACTTGAAGATCCGGAAAACAAAGGTCTAGCTGTTAGCGCAGTGAAGACAGAGTTGACCGACTTAATCGAGAACAATATGGCTCCACCGGTAAACCCTATGCCGTGGTGGTTAATGAAGTACAAACCATTTGACTATTGGTATGGAGATGGTAATCCCTACGACGCTGGACACTTTTCGTTTAACTTCACTGGTGTACAGGCAAACGCTAACGACATTCATGCCGATCATGTTGCTTCAACAGCCAAAGCCTTAGCTTTCGCACGAGAGACCGTATCTCCCGAGTTTCCAGAGAGGCTTGATGCAAAGCTAGTTCAGAAGGGCGCCGATATATTTCACGACCGCACTTATCCGGAGGATTGGGATAATTTTAGAGCTTGCTTCAAGTGCCACGGCAGCTATACCAAAATCGGTGACAACCCTGACTTTAGCTTGCCAGGCTCTTGGACGGTAAAATATGACGGCACGGAATACGAAAACGTTCGTACAGATACCGCGTATAACGAAATTGTAAAGGTTCTCGGACCGGTAAATGATCACATAACGAAACTCCAAACCTACTTTGCATCGCAGGGAAAGCCTGAGTTGGGCACTATCTACGCTCCTCTCGAGGGGAAGGGATACGTCCCTCCGCCACTAGTCGGGGTCTGGGCAACCGCACCTTACTTTCATAATGGATCGGTGCCAACCGTGGAAGCGGTGCTGAACTCGAAGCTCCGCCCGGATATATGGACAAGGGACGAGGACCCGAACGCCTATGATCTCGAGAGCATGGGAATGGTTTTTTCAACATTATCTCGTGAGGAGCTGGAAGAGAGCGATCGTATCATGAGAACTGCGTCGCATTTGAGCCGTGAGTCTCTCGACCAGATGTTCATCTACGATACTGAGGGATTCGGTCGGGGCAACATGGGCCACACTTTCGGCGATCAGCTAACACAAGATGAGCGTCTGGCTATCATGGAGTTTCTCAAAAGTCTCTCTGGGCCCAACATGCCTTCAGTTTCCGCTCCAAAGATTCCGGATCGGCTTGCGCAACTTGGTATTGATTGAAGCGTTTCTTGGGCCTTGCTGGGCGTGGACATCCGAGGGCGGTTTCGGTCACTGAAAATCAACTATCGAACCTCTCAACAGATTAGATGTCGGGCAGATCGACTGCTCGACCTTGAAGTCGAAAAAACAGCCAAAAATACAGCCGGTTTCTAGAAGCGCATCGTGAAAATATTCTCAAAGAGATCTAGAAGAAGGAATTAACTCAAATATATTGAAGCCAAAATAGCCGCTACTTTCGACAGTTGGAAATACTGACTGCTATTCTAAATTGTTAGGTTGTGAGCGCTCCTATCATCCTCACGCTTCAAAGAGATTACATGAAACAGATATCCTCCTACGCCACCGGCAATAGCAAGCGCAATCAACCCGGCAAGAGTACGAGTGGGTGAGATACCAGAGATTCCTGAGACTAATTTTAAAATCAAGTGAATGGCAACTAGGCCAGCAGCTCCTGCCAACACATAGAGGTGCATCCGCAGTTAAGGAGTGTACTTAATAATTAATGTGGTAATCGGCATAGAAATTAAATAGCTCACAGCGATCGCCAGAATGCTCCTAAAACGCACGGGACCTCCCCTGAGCGTCAACACCCTATCACCAACAAACAACCTCTCGATCGTCCAGTAACCGCTTGATCCACATATTCAGGCCCTCTGTGTGTTGCTAAAGCCTATATTATAATCCTGCGTGTCAAGCAGACTCAGACCCACCCCCTAAAACCTCAAAATGGCCCTATCCAGACCCCACCCCCGGGGGTACCCCCACTTGCACAGAAAGGTTCCCTATTATGCTAGTACATACTATTCTAGGCGAAAGATTAGGTATTTTAGGAAAAAAGCAATTGAAAACAGCTTAGTAAAGGCTTACATATCCGCGATCAATTTTTTTTAGAGTATCGAGTAGTAGACGGTTAATTTAGAGTTAAGACTGTAAAATTAAAGGTTAAGAAGAGGGATGCGATGAATTTGTCGGCAATCAGGGGTTTGGCGGATGGCTTTTTGGCCTATATCTACCGAGCTCGTATAAACCGATGAACGTGTTTTCTGCTGATTCGGCATCCGGTATCCGACTAGGACTTTTCCTGCTGGTGTTCTTGATACTTGCTATGTCAGAAGTGCGATGGCCTCGTCGCCAGTTGACCGCAGGTCGTTCTCAGCGCTGGGCCGCTAATATTGGGCTTAGTTTTTTCAATTCCATGGCTATCAGGGCTTTAATTTCCTTCTCAGGCGTCGTCTCGTCATTGTGGGCACAAGAACAAGGCTTTGGGTTGTTCAATCAGCTCGATTGGTCAGTCTGGGTTGAATTCATGTTGTTCATACTGCTGTTTGATTTAACTATTTATTGGCAGCATCGCGTATTTCATATGTTGCCGGTGTTATGGCGATTTCATCGTGTGCACCATACCGATGAAGACTATGACCTGACGACAGGCACTCGATTTCATCCAATTTCAATTTTGATTTCTACGATCATAAAAATTGGACTAGTCATTTTATTAGGAGCGTCCCCGTTTGCCATTTTGTCTGCAGAAATAATTTTAAACCTGACGTCGATGTTTAATCACAGTAATATTCGGCTTCCTCAGCAAGTTGACAGAGTGCTGCGAAAAATTGTTGTTACGCCGGATATGCACCGTATTCATCATTCACAGGATAAGATTGAGCATAACTGTAATTTCGGATTCAATTTTAGTTTCTGGGATCGGTGTTTTGGATCATATCTGCAAGATGCCGGTCAAGCTCAGGAGCACATGGCGATTGGCATCGTCGACTATGAAGGTCCTGCAACTCGCAGCTTTTTGTCGCTACTTCTACAGCCATTTCGCAGTGAGCGGTCAGCTTGATCGAAGCGAACCTGAATCGGCCCCACCCCTAAAACCTCAAAATGGCTTTATCCAGACCCCACCCCCTGGGGTACACCCCTTTGTCCAGTGAAGGAGTCCCATATCTGTGTACATACTAATATGCTCAAACGATCACTATTCCTGTAACTAACTATATATATCAAGGGTGGACCATTGTGATGGGGCCGGAGGGTCTAGCTCTTCGGTTAAAAGTTTTAGTAGGCGCATCTACTTGCATCAGGTGAGTTTGAAAAAAAGGTATGGATATGTTCAGAAAGCAACTAGCGGCCATTTTTTTGATGTTATTGCCTCTGTCGGTTTGGGCACAACAATCTCATTTGCAATCAATCACACTAGAGTCTGGGTATGTGCCAGGCGCAGTAGAAATTGCTGTATTACATCCTGCGGAAGTTAAGGCTTCTGAAGGTCCACTGCCCCTAATTCTATTTTTTCATGGTGGAGGTGGTTCTAGTTCTGACCTAAATAGGTTTCGTCCAATTATTGAAGAGGCTTGGAAACGAAATATCCTTCCCCCAGCGGTAGTTGCAATGCCATCAGCCGAGAGATCTTTTTATTTGGATTTTCAGGATAATAGTCAGCAGTGGGAAACGTTTATTCTATCAGATTTGATTCCGCATCTAAGAGCTAATTTCAATCTGGTTCAAGATGCTTCTAAGACGGTGATAATGGGTATTTCGATGGGTGGTATGGGTTCGTTGCGAATGGCGTTTAAAGACCCAACTAGTTTTCTTGCGGTAGCAGCTTTAGAGCCAGCGATTGAGGCCGCTTACTCATACGACACAATAGATGCTATCGATAGGACATACCGATCGGAAGCGCTATACCAGAGTTTATTTGGGAACCCCGTGGATCTTGATTATTGGCAGTTAAGTCATCCGCCTTACATCGCGCGCGAGAACATGGAAACTCTGAAAGATTCTGGCCTAAATATTTATATCGAAGTTGGAAATGAAGATAGGTTGAATCTTTTCCGAGGCGGAGAAATGTTGCACCGTTTACTTTTTGATGCCGGATTAAAACATGAGTATCGGTTGGTGCATCGAGCCGATCATACAGGGGAATCAATTCTCCCCAGAGTTCTCAACGCGCTTGATTTTGTTGGGAGAACTTTGCGTGGCAGCTTTGCAATTGAAAAATAGATATACGAGTTAATTCACCTAAAGCAGGCGCGCCTCTTTTTCTTGTGGCCCTCTACCTCGCACCAATCCTATCGAAGCTGTATCCAGAGTTCCCCCCCCCAGCCCGTCAAGTAGATCCCCCGAGCAGCTTCTTGCCCCGGACTATCGAGAGACTGAAGTAAGCCTGACAGCTCATCTGATAATGCTAATACGCCCCGTGGGTTGTGCGCGAGAATTTCACCGAGTTTCTGGTAGGTGGTGTCGTGGACAACGTGGCGTTCTGGTTTCGGCTCTGTAGGTTCCACAGGGAAGAATGAAGCCACATCAACCATATATGATCGGTTAGCTGGGACGCAGTAAGTGGTTTCAGAGTAAAAACACAGTAGTTTGAAGAGATGGTATCGAGGGGCTGACCAAAGCCCGAGCACACAGATGTGCGAGTCGATAGAACCACAGTGGTTCTGCTGCAGGATAAGGTTGAATCGAAGGGGATAATGAGCTCGTGGAAATATAAGCATGTTTTTTCGGTTGAGAGAACGCTAAGTTATTAAACTATTAAAGTCTCCAAGTACTCTGGTAGTGTCGTCTCAGTCGCGCCGTCGTATCGACTGAATCAGCAGCTCTAAAGTGGCGCGGGGATCTTGCGACACATGTCGCATTGCTTGCTCCGCTGAGTTATTTGATTCGTCTACAAGTAGCATCTGTGATCGAGTTATCAACAGACAGGAAATTCCATGGACGCAAACCCAAAAGATTACAATGGTGTTACGCCTCCCGCAATGCTGGGGTTAAGTTACAACAACATCGGCAACTTTAGCTCCGCTGACAATTCGATCTATACCTGTGTTCGCACGGTAGAAAATGGGATACCTACTGCGATCGATGGCATTGAACAATTCGACATCGCAATTAAAATTATTTCATATGAGTTGGGGGTTATTCAGATTACAAATAGTCGGCTATTCAATGCGGATGATGTGCGTAATGAGAACAACGAGTTGCCAGATTGCAGTGGCATTTTTGAACTAAGCACAAACCTCTATACGGATATTATACAAGTGGGTAATCAAGTGCTCGAAGTAGTGTTTGAATTGCGTGATGATGTAAATCTCGAGTTTGACTTGGTAAATTTCTTAGAACTCAATTAGAGGGGTCAGTGGGCGGTAGCAAATAATCAATAAAATCATTTGGAGGCTACAGATTTAAATGCCTTTGAACAAGGGGGCGTCGATAAAAACAGGGTATTTTTGTGTTTCAGAGATGAGGATCAACTGATTAGAACGAGTAGATGGTAGCTACGGGTGGACTTGAACCACCGACCCCAGCATTATGAATGCTGGGGAAATGTATTTCCTCGTGCTTACCAGTTTTTACTCTATATTCATAAGTTCCTTAAAATGATGTATATTTTGCATTATTTACTATGCTGTGGTCAGCTAAAGAGTTACTTCGATTTACTCCCCTTTGCTTACCTATTGCTTACCCAGAGAAAGTAAGTTATGCCCAAGATAACTAAAAGCCTTGTGGATCGAAAGGGCGCAGGAGACTCTCGCTACTATATTTGGGATGAGACCTGCCCCGGGTTTGGCCTTGTTGTTCAACCTAGTGGAACGAAATCCTATTGCTTCCAGTATCGGACACAAGAGGGACAGTCTCGCAGGATAACGATAGGCAAACATGGAGCCTATACTCCGGAAGAGGCTAGAAAGAAAGCGAGGGAATATCAGCGGCAGGTGTCGGATGGAAAAGATCCCCTTGCAATTAAAGAATTCAACAAGAATGCCGTGACTGTCTCCCACCTTTTGGACCTGTATTTAGAGTCGCCCAAATTTGCCGAAAAATCCGAGCTTACACAGAGGTACGACAAGGGCAGGATTGAGCGGCACCTTAAACCATTGCTTGGACGGAAGGTGGCCGAAAAATTAACGGCTGATGATGTACGAAAAGCTAGCAAGGATATTGAGACAGGAAAAACGGCTAAAACAGTCAAAACAGGGCCAAGAGGACTGGCCAGGGTAACAGGTGGCCCAGGTGCAGCCAGGATGGCTATTAGGCTCTTAAAAAGTGCTTTTTCATGGGCATTTGAACATGACTTGATAGAGACAAATACTCCTGCCAAAGTGAAAGTGGGCGAGGATGCTAAGCGGGATCTGCGGCTTACAAATGAGGAATATGCGAGACTTTTTTCAGTATTAGATGAAATGGAAAGCACGGCGAAGATCAGACAGCCCGTTGCGGATACGATCAGAGTTATAGCCCTTACTGGAGCAAGACGTAATGAGATAGCGGGCCTACGCTGGCGGCATGTTAACTTAGAAAAGGGGGTTATTGAGTTGCCCCTAAATGAGCACAAAACTGGTATGAGAACGGGTGAGATTAGAGTTATTGGTCTTCCAAATTTGGCGCAACAAATCATTACTCAACAGGAGAAAAGAAAACCCAATGATTTTGTTTTTCCTCCGGCTAGAGGCAGTGGTCCTTTAAATATAAGCAAGCCATGGCGAAAGATCAGGGTGGCAGCAGGATTAAACCCTAAAAATGGCCTCCATGCGCTTCGACATTCTTTAGCTTCAATGATGGCAGATAGCGGATCGCAGGCTACTCATATTATGGCTGTGATGGGACATAAGAATCTTGCCACTAGTCAAAGGTATATTCACATGGCAGAGGATAGGAGGTCTGAACTTGCCGAGGCTGCGGCTGCGGGAATTAGTGCTGCTATGAATGTAAAGAATCCTCCAAATAAATAAATTATAGAGAAATAAATAATGTCAAAGGGCGGAGTCAGGACAGGGGCAGGCAGGCCTAAGGGGAGCACTAAGTTGTCCTTTATGAAGTGCCTGCAAGTAGGGATGGATTGCGAGCAGGCTTGGCGAGAGCTTGTGCAAATAAGCATTAAGAATGCGCTCAGAGAAATAAATAATAATGTCTCGAAAGAATGGACAAAGGCAAAAAATATATCAATAGAGAAACGGAAAAAATGGTTGGAGAGTGAAGAAGGGCAGAACTACCTTGACGATGTAAATTTTGCGCTTCAGGCAGATCAAAACCTTGATGACGAAGAAGACCCTGTCAGAGTTCTTCAAATAAACCCAAAACGCCCAAAAGGCCATCGGGAAAGAATAATGAAAGAGGTTTCGCAGAAATATTCGATTTCAGAAAGAATGGTCGAGACTTGTTGGAAGAAGTACCGAAGCTTTGAGAAAAGTGACCTCCAAGAAAAATAAAAACAAAATGAAACTATTACCAATGATCAAATCTGATGACGCCGTAGCGAGTTTTGGAAAACATAGACGAAGTATGCAACAAAGAAACTGCCGCTATATTTAAGCCTGGATACTTCCTTATCGTTGAGAATCCCAACGATTTTGAATAGCGCGAAGGATATCTTCCGTTAGGATCCCCTAACCCATCCTAAATACTCGAGTTTTTCACTAATCTGTTAATTCTTTGATTTTTTGCCCACTTTGGGCATGCCCTTTACCCTACCGATATATCTTAAGCCTCGCGCACTTTGGTGCTTGATTGTAATTACTCATGAATTACAGAGAGGCAAAGATGAAAGAACGACTCACACGGAAGGAAGCTGCCGAATACCTCACAGAGGTACTTGGCACCCCTGTATCCTTCAAGACACTCCAAAAGTACGCCACAGTTGGCGGTGGCCCCCGATACCAGAAGTTCGGGCGCAGAGTTGTATATACCCAAGAATGGCTTAGGGAATGGACTGAATCCAAGATGAGCCAACCGGTCTATAGCTCTAGTGAATTAGGTGTTGCGTGATGGGGGCCGGAAGCAGAAAGCAAGCCATTAACCAGTTTTGCCGGGATTGCATAGTAGATGACGCCCCTGGTAATGGCTCTTGGCGGCTGCAGGTGGCCAAATGCACAGCATATAACTGTGCCTTGTTTCCTTTCAGACCTTTACCCTTAGGATATGAGTCAAAAGAAAGCTGTTCGTTGCTCAGAGCTACAGAATCGGCCGAAAAAGATTTAATTATCACGGTTCGGAGTCTGGGATAAGTTTTGATATCAAAGTCCGAAGTAGGTAGCTGGATTAAAGCTTATGAGTCACGAGAATCGGCAACTTCGATGCCGCTAGATGACACTTATATGTCTTCGCAGGTTTCTAGTGTTCTTCAAACTTCGCTAACTCAAGAGGTTGGCAATCTTTATGAGTACCAGGGACATAGAACCACTAAGCTAGGCAGTCTTGTTTTGTCTTTTGTGAATATTGAAACAGAAGAAGAAGCAGTTGCGTTCTTCAATGTCGATGTTCGTAGACAAAGAGGGCCCAAGAAAGGTGATAGCTATAGGACAGGTCAAGGAGGGCAATTCCTTCCATTGCCAAGGTCTAATTTTCGAAAATTTTGGTCAAGCACTGTAGGCGAGGATCCTCGTAGATGGGCGTCTGTTCATAAAGAGTTAAAATCAAAATTACGTGGTAAGCGATTTACTGGTAATCCTGAAGTAGCAACTAAAGGTGATGGAAGAAAATATATAAAGATTAGAAATCTTAGTTTGGTGGAACAGAAAGGGAACAAAACAGAAACAACGCTTGGACAATCCTGCGACAAATTAGGGACAACAGAATGCAACAAGGAAACACGTGTAGACCCTGCCAATAAAGGGATTCTTGTTAGTAAAAGTACACTGCAGAGTAATTGCACTAAAACACTAACACACGTAAACACGGAGCACACTAATGCACTGAAAGATAACCCATACCCTGAATGTCCCAGGTGTTTGGGAGAGGGTTGTCACATGTGTTGGATGGCAGTTTGAAAACTGGAATGACCAGAGACCAGCAGCACAAGCACAACAGGTCTGTGATTAATTGCATACGGAGCATGTGCAGGGACAAATTACACTCGCCTAGCTATCAGGAAGTATCTGATAGGCTTAACGACGACGGCCTGACGACCTCGCGTGGAAATATTTGGACAAAGAAAGCGGTTTTTAGGATGTTGCAGCGCCAAGGATATTCAGGCCTGTGGGGGCTTTCTCAAGTAGAAAAAGGGTATTCTTGTACATCTTGAGGGATGGTAGAGAGGTTGTCGAATTTTAAGTGAATATCCATACATCCACTTCATATAAAGGGTGGTTAGCTTCCTATGAACTTATGGCAATCTTTGAGAAATGTAGTGGTCAACCAAAACTGGACAGTAAATTAGGTTTTCCTTCCGCCACCGCGGGCGGCAATCCGCCATTTGCGATATGTGGCCTTCTACTTGATTCCAAACGTCCTCAGGCAACAAACCTAGTTGATATTGTTGGAAAACATTTTGAACAGAATTTACTCGCCATTGGGTTAAATGGTGGGCCCACCAGGACTCGAACCTGGGACAAACGGATTATGAGGCAGTCCAACCAGACCCGGTTGAATTTAGTAACTTGAAGAATTCTAAACGTTTTTCTCCGGCCTAGCCAGCAGGGCCGACCGAAACCGAACCTATTCCGAACTTGACTGGGATCGGTTGGCTCACCGAACTCGGTAAGTGGCAGAATTCAAACTGGTTTCAGTGACCGAACACCGAACCAGAACCGAGATGGATCGCAGGGCAGCTTTTCTCGGCCGACCGAGGTAGGGGGGGCTGAAAACCTGAAACCCTGGGTGAGGGCGGGTGTACGCTTTCGGCTGCGCGCCTTTGCGTCTGGGGGAAAGACAGTAGCGTTACAGGCTGTAACTAAAGGAGATTTTTCAGGTTTTGGTGGTTAACTTGCCAATACCGTTTGAGCTGCTTTCTCAATTTTCTGTACGCAACTGCCACAACTTGCTCCTTGAATAGAAAACTGCATCTCACTTTCGTTCGCTTTTAATTTGAGACTGTTACTAACCATTATTTTTCCTCATGCCATAGCAAATACTGAAAGCTTTGCTGCAATTTCCGCACTGTACACCCATGAGCTGAACATAGGTCAAGGGGCATGGTTTCAACCATGAGCGATCCCGATCACTGTGGTAAAATAAGTTGTTATAGCGGCAATTACCGTAGAAAATACGATTTCCAGCAGAATTGAATTGCGCAACTTAAGTACTGCGCCATTTTTTTCAATGCTAGGCGATAGCCGAAACTTATTGATTGCTGCCAGCACTAAAAGAAATACTACGAGTACTAGTTTCAATAGCACCGCGTTGCCATAGCTTGTTGTCACGAATTCTGAGACTGAATCAAGAAGCTGAAAGAGCAAAAACGTACCCGAAAGCAAAATAGCGGAGACAAAATACGCCCCGTACTTACCAAACTCCTTCATTATCCCAGCTACTTTACTGCCGTGTTTTGACGCGCAGATCAAATACAATGGGTATAGAGCGCCTATCCAAAGAAATACACAAATGACGTGAGCTACAATTGCAAAACGCGCGATTAATCCAAGCTGACTAACATGGCCGATCACGGCAAAAGAAATTGCTAACATAATCGTGATTGGGAGATAAAGTTCCAAAGGCAGTGTGCGCAAGATTGGGGAATTAGAATTGCGGTCCAGTTGTTTTTTTAATCGCCAAAGAAAAAGGAATGAAAATATGAATGAGGCCAGCCTCATGCCGGTTTGCAGTCCAATATCGGATTGGAAAATTATTTGCATCATTGAAAAATCAAAGGCACCACTCAAGCCTTGTTGATTGATCCCGCCGACTTGTGAGATAAAAAATAAGACCGTTGTGCATATTCCCAAAACACAACCTACAAAGATGTATCTAAGGGTAGCTTCTTTCAATTTGGGCTCAATGTGAGACATTAGTGCGAAAGAAAATCCGCCCCCTATAACTATTGCCATAGAGAGATAGTTTCCCCACTTTATTATCGCGCTAGCAATGTCCCACATAGAGCCCATTCCAATAACCCGCTTAGTGGCTGCTATGTGAATTATTGTGCTGTGCATGGCCTACGTGTTCACCACCATGACCAGCATGCTCCTCAGCTGCAGCGCCGACCCCAAATGAAAAAGAGCCGTTTACGCGGTGAGAATCTCCACCTAACGCAGTCCAAGAGACCGTGTAAGTTCCGGTTGAGAGTGTTGGTACCTCAACACTAAAACTTGCAGCAGCCGCTGTGATAGGTTTGAAATCAATATCGATTGCATTCTCTTCTTGCGTCAGTACCACGCGGAGCAGTTTTACATCCTCGGTAAAGCTCATCTCGATTGTTTTTGGCGCTGCCTCTAAGGAAGTCCCCTCAGCAGGGTTTGAGCTTGATAACGCTGTATGCGCCCAAGCTTGTGCCGAAATGCCTAATAGAAGAGCCGTTGTTATTACAGCTTTAGTAAGTTTTTGTAATTGCATGAGTTATTTCTCCAGTTTGAGTTTAAGGATTTGATTTGAGATCAACTAGGCCGTGTCCTCGCCATAAGTAATAGACACACGGTAAAACAAGTAAGGTAAGGATGATTGCGGAGACCATGCCGCCCACCATTGGCGCTGCTATCCGGCTCATGACTTCCGAACCAGTACCGGTGCTTATTAAAATAGGTATCAACCCAGCAATGGTCGCTGCTGTTGTCATCATGACAGGCCGCACCCTCATCACAGCACCATTGATGACACTCTCTCGTAAGTGCCCCTTGGTTGGAGACGTTGAATCGTCTTCGCATTGCGCGATCATGTCTCGGTAGGCCCTGTCTAGATACACAAGCATAATTACGCCGATCTCGACCGAAACACCTGCTAGCGCAATAAATCCAACGCCTACAGCAACCGAGAAATTGAACCCATAGAGATACATCAGCCACAAGCCCCCAATGAGTGCTAATGGGAGTGTCCCCATGATTAGAGCAACTTCGATAAAGCTCCTGAAATTGGCATATAAAAGAATCACTATGATTGCCAAGGTCAAAGGAATTACATAAGTGAGCCTTTCTTTTGCTCTCTCCATGTATTCAAACTGGCCAGACCAGTTCAATGAATAACCCGGCGGCAATTCGATGCTATTAGCCACCACTTGCTGGGCGTTTTGAACGTAAGACCCTACATCTACATCCTGTATGTCCACGAATGTCCAACCATTGAGGCGTGCATTCTCACTTTTAATACCTGGAGGCCCATCTTCAATGTAAATTTCGGCCACATCTGATAGAGCGATTCTTTGCCCGTTCGGCGTGAGTATTGGTAGCATTGCCACGGCATCAACCGAATTTCGATAAGCCTGTGGGTATCGTAACTGAATGGGGTATCGCTCTAAGCCTTCGACTGTTTCACTGATATTCATTCCGCCGATGGCGGTTGCCACGATTTGCTGAATATCATCAACATTTAATCCATAGCGAGCTGCTTGTTCTCGCTGAATATCGACCTTCACATATCGACCGCCTGCCACTCGCTCAGAATAGACTGACGTTGTCCCCGGCACATCCTCTAAAACCTGTTCGAGTTGTTGACCAATTCGCTGAATAACTGACAGCTCAGGCCCGGCAACTTTTATGCCTACCGGTGTTTTTATGCCTGTCGCAAGCATGTCAATTCTCGTTTTGATTGGCATGACAAAAGCGTTTGTTAAGCCGGGAATAGTCACTAGAGAATTGAATTCTTGAATAAGGTCTTGAGTCGTTAAACCTTCTCTCCACTCACTTTTAGGTTTGAGCTGGATAAATGTCTCGATCATTGTCAGCGGGGCTGGATCTGTCGCAGTTTCTGCCCGTCCCATCTTTCCAAATACCGTCTCAACCTCGGGAACAGTTTTTATAAGCCGGTCAGTCTGTTGCAGTAGTTCGCGGGCTTTACCTATTGAAATTCCGGGATACGTAGTTGGCATATACATTAAATCCCCTTCGTCTAGAGGAGGTATGAATTCGCTGCCTATTTTAGTTACTGGCCAAAACCCAATAGCTGTCACGATAACTGCGGCCACCATCGTCATCTTCGGGAATGCCAATATCCCTTTAATGGCTGGACGATAAATAGCGACAATCAAACGGTTGAGCGGATTGTCATGTTCCGCACGGATTTTTCCGCGAATAAAATAGCCCATCAATACTGGCACTAGAGTAATAGATAAAATCGCTGAAGCCGCCATTGCATATGTCTTCGTAAAAGCCAGTGGAGCGAACATACGACCTTCCTGCGCCTCTAACGCAAATACCGGCAAGAAACTCATGGTGATAATTAGCAAGCTAAAAAAGAGTGCAGGTCCTACCTCACCAGCAGATTTCGCAACTATCTCCCAGCGATTAGCGTCAGTGATCGGCGTTTCTTCCATTTTTTTATGCATGTTTTCTATCATGACAGTGGCGCCATCAATCATTGCCCCGATAGCGATTGCTATCCCACCCAAGGACATAATATTCGCGTTGATGCCCTGAAAATACATCACCGTAAAGGCAGCGAGTATTCCAATAGGGAGGCTGACAATAGCGACAAGCGAGGAACGCAAATGAAAGAGAAAAACAGCAAAAACGATGGCAACTACTACGAATTCTTCGAAAAGATTTTCCCAAAGATTTGTTACCGCGCGGTTTATGAGAGCGGACCGGTCATAGACAGGAATAATCTCTACACCTTCTGGTAAGCCAGCTTTTAGCTCTTCAAGCTTTGCTTTAACATCACTGATTACATTGGCGGCATTCTCTCCGAAACGCATCACCACGATTCCACCAACTACTTCACCTTCGCCATTGAGCTCAGCTATTCCTCTGCGCATCTGCGGCCCAAGGTTAATCTCAGCTATATCGTCCAATAAAATAGGCGTTCCATTTTGATTCATTCCCAGAGGGACACTGGAAATATCCTCGATGCTAGATAAGTATCCATCAACAAGCACCATATATTCCGCCTCTGCCATTTCAATGACGGAGGCACCTGATTCTTGATTCCCTCTTTTGATGGCCATCTCAATGTGGCTAAGTGGTATGCCAAAGGCTCTTAGTTTTTCAGGATCGATTTGAATCTGGTATTGCTTAACCATACCTCCTAGTGTTGAAACTTCAGATACGCCTGAAACTGTTTGAAGTTCGTATTTGAGGAACCAGTCCTGAATACTCCGTAACTGCCCTAGATCATGCTGACCTGTGCGATCCGCTAGCGCGTATAGATAGACCCATCCAACACCGGTTGCATCTGGCCCCAGTTGCGGCTTTGCCGACGCAGGCAAATCCCCTGCCACTTGATTTAGGTATTCCAGCACCCGGCTGCGCGCCCAATACAAGTCGGTATCATCATTAAAGATAATGTACACATACGAGTCCCCAAAAAAAGAGTAACCCCGAACCGTAACTGCACCCGGGACCGACAGCATTGCGGTAGTCAGGGGGTATGTCACTTGATCTTCGACAACTTGCGGAGCTTGTCCGGGATAAGATGTCTTTATAATCACCTGAACATCAGATAGATCAGGAATTGCATCTACCGGTGTTTGTCTTAGTGAGTAGACTCCAAGTGCAACTAGCATGAGAGTCAACAGAATGACAAAAAACCGGTTGTCGATGGACCAATGAATAATGCCCTTAATCATACTTTCTCCTTACTGCTGCACACCTACAGCAACCACTTCTTCCTTGATTAATGATTTGAGTGATCAACATCATTCACTTGTTCTGGTTCTGCCATGTCATGGTTCGAGTGATCTACCATTTCCGCAGGTTCCGCCATGTCATGATCAGAGTGGTCCATCATCTCCGTGGGTTCATCCATGACGTGACCGGAATGGTCAGTGGCATTCTGTTCAGTCATCCGCAAAAAATCAGACGTTATGCTGGATTCGGAATCGAGCAAGAAATGGGCTGAGGTTACAACTCGATCACCTGCGCTAAGCCCATCCAAGACTTCTGTTTGATCGTCGCCGCTGCGGCCCAACGCGACTTCGACTGATTTGAATCTGCCATCGCCCATATCAAGAACAACACGGTCCTGAATACCAGTCCGTATTATGGATTCATCAGGAATTAGCAACGCATCCATACCTTCTTCACTATGCTGAATCGTTACTTGAGCAAACATATTTGGCTTCAAAGCTTCGTCTTGGTTTTGAAACTTAAGCCTGACTGGAATCGTACGTGTGTTTTCATCAAGGGTCGGGTAGATGAAATCAACCACGCCTTGCCATGTTCGGCCCGGCAAATAATCTAGAGTCATGTTTACAGGGTCGCCGACAGACACTAGTGAACCTTGCCGTTCGAATACTTCAGCAATCACCCAAACTTCATCTAACACCCCAATAGACATTATTCGGTTTCCTGGTTGCACGTATTGGCCCTCTCGAACACCAAGCTCCGCTACTAAACCTCCTTGAGGTGCATATACAGTGACGGTTTGAAACACTCTCTCTTCTTGTTTAACCCGGTCGATGAGACTTTGCGGCACTTGCAATGCACGCAGTCTTTCCTCTGAAGATTGAACAAGAGTGGGACGCGCAGTCTCTCGGCTCATTGCAATTAATAATTCTTCTTGAGCATTAACAAGCTCTGGGGAATATATGGAGTAGATAGGCTGCCCTTCTTCAATGAATTCGCCTTGCGTTTTTACGTTAAGCACGTCTATCCAGCCAGAAATCCTTGGATGCATATGGATAAGGCGATCTTCATCAAACCGAACGTAGCCTACAGTTCGGATACTACTTCTAAAGGGACCCACCTTGACTAATTCGGTTCTGACGCCAAGGTTGTTTTGAACAACGGGCGAAATGGAAACCACACCAGCACCATCATCAGAGCCCGCATTTTCGAAGACAGGAACTAAATCCATACCCATGGGAGATTTGCCCGGTTCATCGCGTCGATACGTCGGGTCCATCGGAGCAACCCAGTAAAGAGGTTTACTGTCTTCAACCGCTTCACTTGGCTTTGTCAATGAAACGAAGTACACCGCGCCACTTGCTAGAACAGCTCCCATGACAACGCCTGCAAATAAAACTGTGGTTATAGATTTCATATGATTATTCCTTCTCGGGTTCAGAGCGAGCTAACAAATAATTAAGCCGGGAAATAACTCTTAGCCGCGCAACATCAATCTGTAAAAGTTCGATTTTGGTATTAAGCTCTGCGATGTAAGCGCGCATCACTTCTTCAAAATCACCTTCGTCTGCTGTATAGGCAGAAAGAGTTGCCTCAGTAAGGTCGTTGATTTGGCTTAACAAAGTATCGACGTAAAGTGATTGCCGTTCGTCTAGGATTGCGAGCTCAGCCATCGCTTGTTGATAGCTTGAAAATAAATCCTTAAATATGAGTGTCCGCTCTATCTGTTTGGCCGAGGCATTGTATTGACTGGCTCTTATCAAGGGTTTTTGTCGTTTATCAGGAAAAAGCGGGAGGTCAAAGTTAAGTTCCAATGAGACAAAATCGGCTCGATTTACACCCATTGGCGCATTATCGCGATAGCCATAAGAGGCACCAACGCTGTAGGAAGGTTTTAAACTTTGCTGTGCAAGTTCTATTTTAGTTTGCGCTACTTCGATCTGTTTATTATGTGCCAGTATTCGAGGATGCTGCTCAAAAAAGTCGGCAGCTTCACTTAAGCCGGATAGCTGGGTTTCTGGCGGAGACAGTTCGGGTAACTCTGCACTCAAAGGCGCTGATATAAATTCGTCTGGTAGCCACTGCGAGAGTTTTTGTTTATTGCTGTCTTGCTGCTGGCGTATCATCGCCAGTCGATCATCAAGCCTAACTAATTCTAGTTCAGCACGAATTAGATCTTGCTGACGCGCAAGGCCCGCTCCGGCGGTGTATCTTGAGCTCGTGATTTCGACCAATTGCTCGAATAAAGAGCGGTCCGCCTCAATCAAGGCAACTGATTGCTCGGACATATAGCTTTCTAGCCATAGCTGGGATACAAGTAATGACACCCTCGCTTTCCGGTCATCTCTTAAGTAGGGGTTGACTTCGCTTTGCTGGATTTTTTGGCGTTCGGAGAGTTTTAGTGTGTCTCCCCTCGGGAACGTTTGATTGAATCCAACCCGAAACTGCGTCATCGGTTCTTGGGCAAACTCGAATGTATCTAGAGGAATATTCGCCAAGCCCACTGATACTCTAGGGTCAGGCAGCTGAGCTGCAGAGATGGCTTCCTCTAATAGAGAACGCTCTATTTCCGTGTTTGCGGTTAACCAATCATCATCAAGCAGCGCGCGTTCGATTGCGCGATCCAACGTAACAACAAAATTGGTTTGAGACCATGAATTGGCGGCACTGAATGCTAGCGTAACACCGAAAAATGCCAGCGGTACTAGCAGGTTTACTTTGATTTTCATCAACAACACTCTTAGTTAGTTTCGACCTAAAATGCTCGCTACTGCGAACAACAAAAAAGGATTAGTACTAAGAGTTTTGCGAATTAGAAAAACCTAATGCAGAACGTGCAGACGCACTAATCCCGTGTTTAGGCTAAAATCGGAGGTCTAAAAAGACTATCGAGAGTGTTGCTAATCATAGGAGCTGCGTAGACAGCTTTCACATTTGGAAGAGCTTGTGGAGCTCGGAGTGCTTGCGAAGAAGGACTAGTGGCTGTCGTGCAGCTAGCGCACAGACTGCAATTATGCTCTTCCGCATAGTCCTGAGAATCTGAAGATGAAACGTTTGAATTATCAGTTTCGTGATGAAGGTGAGCAACTTCTTGGTCTAAATCAAAACTTGTGACCGATGCCTCTTGTGTACCGGAATGGCAATCAAGAGCACTTGGTGAGGCGTTCATCTTCTCACAAGCAAGCACTGGAATAGCGGTTACCTGCCCAACTACAGCCAACAGGGCTAAAAACAGCATCAGTTTGGATTTGACTAATCTCATAACTTAATGGTGCGCTTTACGATCAAAAAAAGCAAATACTAAATTGGGAAATACCAGAAAATTCAGAACCTTAGAGCTACTCATAGGTTTGTAATTATTAAGCTTTTCAATGGTTAAGCAAATGACAATCGTCAAAATAGTTCGCAAAATTTGTCCGCGATAACAGTCCTAATTTCCCACCACTTGCTCTGTTTCACTCAAAACTGATGAAGGTGCAATAAATATGAGACGGTGTTTTAAACTAGACCTTTACAACTATGAGACAATGGACTTTTCGAAAAATCCGAATTCAAAGACGTGAGATTCAAATTTTATCAAAATGGATGGTACTGACAAGTTAACTCCCAATCTGCCAGAATCCTGCGCATGACTCAATCGAAAATGTACAAACGCCACCGTTTCCCTCCCGAGATCATTCAATATGTCGTATGGCTCTACCATCGATTCAACCTCAGTCATCGTGATATTAAAGATTTACTGTCGCAACGTGGCATTCAAGTAAGCTACGAAGCTAACCGTCTGTGGTGCAACAAATTCGGATCGAAATACGCCCAAAGATTGAGAAGGAAGCATCAGGGGTATGGCGATACCTTTTTCATTGACGAGGTATTCGTGAAGATCCAGGGTCATCGGCATTACCTGTGGAGAGCCGTCGATCAAGACGGTGAAGTTGTTGATGTCTTTCTCCAAAAACGACGTGACGGGAAGGCCGCAAAGCGCTTCTTTAAGAGGCTATTGAAGAATCACAAGGGTGAGCCTAGGAGGATAGTCACGGATAAACTGGGGAGCTATCGTGTTGCTCACAGGGAGCTCATTCCTGAAGCGATTCACGATACAACTCAGTATGCCAACAACCGAGCCGAGTTATCGCACGAGCTGACGCGGGTAAGAGAGCGGGGGATGCGTAAGTTTAAATCAATGGAGCAGGCGCAGCGATTTTTGAATGCACATGCTGCTGTTTACAATTTGTTTAACCTGGGACGTCACTTAGTATCCGCTGAGAACTATCGACTCTTTAGACAGCGTGCCTTTGCGACTTGGGAAAAGGCAGTTGCCGCGTAGATGCATTTTGACGATGATTTTCGTGGATTTAGAGAGTTAACTTGTCAATACCATATTGATGGGGCTTATAAGCCAAAGAAGGGTTGAGAACGTCGGTTCAACGGACAATTGGGGAAGTCAGCTTTATGTCGATACTGTTGAAAAACTCTTATTTCTTGTAACGGCCAAAAACACTCTTAAAGTTTATTCTCGAGTTTGTGATATATGATGGTGTTAGCGATTCGCTAAGGTTTATTTTTTGATCCGGATTCTTGCGCTGCATGGTCGCGCATACCTGAGTTTGATTGCCTAGTCAATAATCGCGCATCGGCTCGGCTGACACCGCGGGGATGCCACAAATATCGACACGCATCTATTCCATACTTGAAAAATATTGAATATTAACCTTGACCGGTATACTGTGGTGGTGACTAGGTAAAGGTTTAACTGGAAACATCCGACCCAAATGAGACAGCGAATAAAGCCAATACAAAGCCTACCCGCTTTTTTAGCTGCGGTACTGCTTGTTTTCGCCAGTTCATCGCACATTCATTATCGCTATTGTCTTGATGGTGCTGAAACGCTTGTATCAATTCATTTTGAGAGTGAAGAAACGCATTCCTCCGATCTGGCAGGAATTGATGATTCTGGTGATGAAGGCCTAGCTGATATTGAGAGTGAGTTTTCTCTCGATAGTCTGTTAGCCAAATTTTCCAAAACGCCAACGGACTCTTTGGCAATTTTTACATTAGACTTGCCTGAAATTACAGAGGCATCAAAAGCACTCTTTCAACTAATAGGGCGTGAAACACAGCCTGATACACCTGATACTCTTCTTCCTCCTTCCCGCGCACCCCCCGCAATAGCTTAAGTTGCACTTCAATAATTCGGCTCGGACAAAATGTCTGAGGCGTTGCTTGTCTTAACTATTTGCGGGAGAAAGACTTTGAACCTGAAATGTTGGGCGATTGTGGCTTGTGTCATGATCGCGAGCGCTACGTGTAATGCGCAGGGAATGCCATCTGGCACTATTTCACTACGTGATGCACTGGCTGCCACTTTATCAATGAACCCTAGGTTGCGCAGTTTCCCATTGCGCAACGAGGCCTTGCTGGGTGAAAGGGAAATAGCCGATTTAAAACCGCCGCTTATGGTAGGAGCGGAAGTTGAAGATGCTCTTGGTACTGGTGACATCAAGGACTTCACTGGTGCAGAGGCAACTCTCAGGTTATCCAGTGTAGTTGAAATGGGCGGCAAACAAGCTGCTCGCGTAGGAACGATCAATCGAAGAATAGACGTCTTGAACGCAGAACAACGAGTTGTTGAATTAGATTTGCTCGTAGAAGTCGTAAGGCGGTTCATTGATGTAGCTGTTGCTCAGGAGCAGGTAGCGCTTCAGGCACTTTCTTCTGCCATAGCTGAGCAAACCGTAAGCACGATTGAGCCACTGGTTACGGCTGGGCAAGCCCCGCAACTGGAAAAGGATCGAGCACAGGCAGCTCTTTTGCGAGCGCAACTTGCTGAGCAAGCAGCAGATGCTCGGCTAGGCAGTGCGAGAATCCGATTGGCAAGTATGTGGGCCAGTAATACGCCGCAGTTTGACGAGGTGTCGTCCAACATTCTTGCCGTCGAACAAGCTGGGTCGATTGAATCCTTGCTTGCGGGGTTGGCCTCCAATCCTGATATTGAAATCTTTGCTGCTGAATCCCGACTTCTGGAAGCTGAGCTTCGCTTAGCGCAAACGCGTCAGGAAGGAGATATTCAATGGTCTGCCGGGATACGTCACTTAAAAGAGTTTGACGATACCGGGTTTGCATTCGGTGTCACTATCCCTCTATTCAATAAAGCTCGTGCGTCTGGTGCAGAGCGCAGCGCAAGAGCCAATTTGCAAGAAGTCGAAGTGCGCCAACTCACGGCCCTCAATGCTATCGAAGGTGAAATACGCTCCCTCCATCGAGCACTGCAACAGGCAATTGCTGAGGTAAACACCTTGCAGCAACAGATTATTCCCGTCCTGCAAGGCGTGCAGCAGCAAACACTGCAAGCGTATGGGGCTGGATCATACGGCTATGTCGAATTGATAACCGCCCAGCAAGAATTTTTAAATGCTCAACTCTCGCTAATTTCCAGCGCAGCAAATGCACATCGCCTAAGAGCCGAAATCGAGCGTCTTAGCGGGCTGCCACTAACTGGCCAGTAAACAGGTAAAATTATGAACAAACTATCTTACGACTTTCGAACTACAGTACGATTTTTTTCCTCAGCTATTTGTGTAGCGACAATACTCTTAAATTCAGCGGCGTTAGCAGCAGAGGAGGAACACGACGAAGAAATCGTGCAGATTTCAGCCGCACTAGCGCAGGAACTTGGTATAGAGACTGAATTAGCCGGTGAAGGTGTTATTAACCGAAACTTATTACTTTACGGCAGGACTATGCCAGACCCTCAAGGTGTCAGCCATGTCTCTGCTCGTTACCCCGGCATGATTATGGCGATAGTTCCTTCTCTTGGAGACAGCGTAAAAGAAGGTGACGCAATTGCAGTTATTGAGGCCAACACCAGCCTCCAGACCTATGAGATTAAAGCACCTCTTAGCGGCATAGTGGTCGAAAAACACGCTAATCCCGGTGAGTTGGCATTAGGCCAACCTCTTTTAACAATTGCTAACTACGACAATATTTGGGTTGATCTTGCCGTATTTCCTGGTGACTCACAACTGGTTCGCTCGGGTATGTCTGTGACTATTCGAATGGATGCTCGTGTCGCTGAAAGCGCTATTCGCTATATCAACCCTAGCCAAGGTGAATCACCAACTGTTATCGCTCGCGTGCCACTTGAAAACCTAGATTCGGTTTGGACGCCGGGGTTGCTTGTAGAAGGTCTTGTGCATGTTGAGTCTGAAAGCGTGGCGCTTGCTGTAAAGAATGACGCGTTACAGCTTTTCGAAGACAACCAAGTTGTATTCGTCCTTGAAGGCGACACTTATGAGCCTAGAGTAGTCACTCTGGGTAAGTCAGACCCATTTCTGACCGAAATTTTATCAGGCCTTGAGGTAGGTGAGCGCTATGTGGTTGCCAATAGCTACTTGATTAAAGCTGATCTTGAAAAAGAAGGCGTTGAGCACGACCACTAGGAGACAAAGCAATGCTAGAAACAATTATTAGACAGATGATCCTCAGTCGCTGGATCGTCATGATGGCAGCCTTGGTCGTTTGTGCATATGGCGCGTGGAACTTTCAAAACTTATCCATTGATGCAGTGCCAGACATTACTAATGTACAAGTACAAATTAATACCGAAGCGCCGGGGTATTCTCCATTAGAGTCAGAGCAGCGCATTACCTTTCCCATTGAAACAACGCTCGCAGGCCTTCCTCAGCTTTCTTACACGCGCTCACTTTCTGCGTATGGATTATCTCAGGTAACCGTTGTTTTCGAAGAAGGTACCGATATTTATTTTGCACGAAACCTCGTGAATTCGCGCCTTAGTGCGATAAAAAATCAGTTGCCAGCAAACCTAGAGCCAGAGATGGGTCCTATCTCTTCAGGTCTTGGTGAGATATTTATGTACACAGTTAGCGCTCAGGAAGGGGCCTTGCAACCGAATGGGGAGCCTTATGATTTATTTGCACTTCGAGAAATACAAGACTGGATTATCAAGCGCCAATTAATATTAGTTGATGGTGTTACCGAAATAAATACCAGCGGAGGGTTTGAGAAGCAATATCACGTAACACCAGACCCAGCAAAAATGTTGCTATGGAATATAACACTACCAGACTTGCTATCTGCACTATGGGATAACAATTTGAATCAAGGAGCTGGGTACATCGAGCGAAATGGTCAGCAGCTCATGGTTCGCTCTCCGGGACAACTGAAAAGTATTAAAGATATTGAGCGAGTAAGTATAGTGTCTAGAAACAGCATCCCTGTGCTTGTCGAAGATGTGGCTGATGTTTCAATCGGCAAGGAATTAAGAACAGGAGCTGGCACTCATTCTGGGCAAGAAGCGGTTATTGGTACAGCCTTTATGCTGCTGGGTGAGAATTCACGAACAGTAGCGCGCGACGTCGCGGCGAAGCTCGAAGAAATTAACACAACTCTGCCCGAGGGTGTCATAGCCGAACCTCTATACGACAGAACAGTGTTAGTGGACAACGCTATTGCAACAGTAGAAGAGAATCTTGTTGTCGGTGCTTTACTAGTTGTTGTCGTTCTTTTTCTCTTGCTTGGTAATTTTCGCGCAGCCTTTATCACGGCAACTGTTATCCCCATAAGCATGCTCGCAACTATTTCAGGGATGGTTGAGGCAGGGGTTTCAGCAAATCTGATGAGTCTTGGAGCGCTCGATTTCGGATTGATTGTAGATGGTGCTGTGATCATTGTGGAGAATTCCATTCGCAGACTCGGCATGGCGACTCAAGGAACAAAAGTTTTAAAATTAGAAGAGAGACTGCAAGTCGTTTATGAGGCAACAAACGAAGTTATTCGACCCAGCCTTTTCGGCGTGGCCATTATTACGCTGGTATACATTCCCATTTTTTCCCTCACCGGCATCGAAGGGAAAATGTTTCACCCGATGGCGATTACAGTCATCATCGCATTGCTGTCTGCAATGGTTCTGTCAATTACCTTCATACCAGCAGCCGTCGCATTATTTATAACAGGCAAAGTTTCTGAGAAGAATAACCCAATCATGAGAGGTGCTGAATGGATTTACGCGCCGGTGCTTGAAGCCTCTTTGCGTTTTCGTTGGCTGGTTATCGCCTTAGCGTTATTTACAGTAACCGGTGTAGGCTGGTTAGCAAGTACAATGGGATCAGAGTTTATCCCACAGCTTGACGAGGGTGATGTGACTGTCCAAGCGCTGCGTCCACCTGGAACAAGTTTGCAGCAATCTATAGATATGCAAGACATTCTAGAACGCCGCTTGATGGAGTTTCCTGAAGTGCGAGATGTGTTTTCTAGAATTGGTACACCAGAGATCGCATCCGACCCGATGCCACCTAGCATTTCAGATACTTTTGTCATTCTCAAAGATAGAAGCGAATGGCCTGATCCTTCCAGAGAGAAACGAGACTTACTGGAGGAGTGGGAAGAAACCCTTGCTGAGCTTCCTGGACAGATTTATGAAGTAACTCAGCCAATTCAGATGCGCTTCAATGAGTTAATTTCCGGGGTTCGCTCTGATCTTGGCATAATGGTGTTCGGAGAAGATCTTGATCAACTTGGAATTACAGCGCAAGAGATTTTAGAGATTGTTCAGAAGATAGAAGGCGCAGCGGATGCAAGGATTGAACAAACTGCTGGACTACCCATGCTAACCCTAACCCCTAAACGAGAAGTGTTATCGCGCTATGGTCTAAGTGTTAGAGATGCACAGCACCTGATTAGTACAGCTATTGGAGGTGAATCTGTAGGCCTCATCTATGAAGGGGACCGCAGATTTCCGCTTGTTGTTCGATTGCCCGAAGAGATGCGATTGGATATGGACAGAATCGGAAGACTACCAATTCCGGTCCCTGCAACAGCAAATGAGACTGGTTATGTTCTGCTATCTGAGGTCGTTGAAACTGAATTACTGTCATCGCCCAATCGCATAAGCCGTGAAAACGGACAGCGACGGGTAGTGGTAAGTGCCAATGTACGGGGGCGAGATCTAGGATCATTTGTAGCTGAGGTGCGCGAAGCGATCAGAGAGCAAGTCGATATACCACCTGGATATTTTGTTCAATATGGCGGCACATTTGAGCAGCTTGAATCCGCAAGCCAGCGCTTATCGGTGGTTGTGCCCGCAACATTAATACTGATTTTCGGACTATTAATTATTGTCTTAGGGTCCATTCGTGACTCACTCATTATCTTTACAGGTGTGCCCCTTGCCCTGACGGGAGGAGTGCTCGCGCTTTATATTCGCGGTATGCCCTTATCAATCACTGCTGGTGTTGGGTTTATAGCCTTATCTGGAATTGCAGTTCTGAATGGGCTAGTTATGCTCTCGTTTATTAAAGCCATGTGGCAGGAAACAGGCGAGCTGTTACCTTCCATCATTGAAGGTGCAATGACTAGATTGCGCCCGGTTCTAATGACGGCATTGGTTGCCAGTCTCGGATTCATTCCTATGGCACTAAATACTGGGATTGGTGCAGAAGTTCAGCGACCTTTAGCAACAGTAGTAATCGGAGGCATCGTTTCATCCACGCTGCTCACACTTGTCTTACTACCTGCACTGTATTTCATTGTGAACAAAAACCACCAATTGGCGATAAAGTAGAGGACACATATGCACGATCATACGCATAGCAGCGATGCTAGTAGTCAAAGGATTGGATGGGCATTCGCGTTGAACGTTGGATTTACCATTATTGAGTTTATAGCTCACGCAATGTACTTACCATATGTTGATGTATTCAGAGCGGATAGGGCAATGACTCATTTGTTTCGAAGCGTAGGAGACAAGTATCAAACTAAAGTAATTCGGACATTGAAAGAATTAGTCTCCGAGCTAAATAAAATAGTTCCCAACTAGCATTTCCGGTAATAGGTACTACCGGATATGAACAACTTTGATCTAAAAGTGTTCAACATCAATTAGTATTTTACAAATTTTAAACCAAAAAATACGTTAACATCACTAGCCCGCACAACACGACAGCTTACTCACGTCTTTACTAAATCCTTGTGCGGCTAACTTAAGCCCTTCAACTGCTGTCAGATAGGGAAAAAGCATTTCCCCAAGTTCGACTGTTGTGAGTCCGGCTTTTAACGCCATAACGATCGTTTGAATGCTATCTCCAGCCTCAGGCGCCAAAATAGTCGCCCCTAGAATCCTTTTCGTACTGCTATCGGCCACCAACTTAATGAATCCTTGAGGATTTCTGGAAGTGATAAATCGCGGAACATTGTCGAGGCTGATAGTGCTGGTTCCTACAACTAACCCATTAGCAATCGCCTGAGATTCTGTCAACCCAACTGCTGCAAACTGTGGATCTGTGAATACCACAGAAGGCATCGTTTCATTGCTATAGATATCGGTGTTGCCATGCAGCGTATTCCTGGCGGCCAGTTTGGCGCCATACGCTGCCATGTAAACAAACATATCTGAGCCAGTAACGTCACCAGCCGCATACACTTCGCTATTTGTTGTTTGCATGAAAGAGTTAACTTTTATGCCACCCATCGCATTGATTTCTATACCCGCTTTTTCCAAATGCAGTGATCTTACATTGGGCTTTCTACCAGATGCTGCCAGCACACGTTTAGCTGCGATAGTTTGATTACCTTCTTTAGTTTGGCAAGTCAGCTTGACGATGTTCCCTTCCTGCCTAATTTCCTGATAGCCAACACCCTCACAGACAGTAATCCCTTCTTTGCGAAACTGATCACCCAGCACTTTACTGACTAGTGGGTCTGACTCGGGAAGTAATCGGCTACGACAGCAGATTGTGACTTTTACGCCGGCCCGGGAAAACATTTGCCCTAGTTCGCAGCCAATGACGCCGCCACCGATAACCATTAGCGAATCGGGCAAACTCTCCAATTCCAGCGCTTGAGTACTATCCAAAGCCGAGATACTTTGGATCCCATTGATTGGCGGTAGAGCAGATGCTGAGCCGGTAGCTATAATCACTTTTTTGGGTTGATATACTTTTCCCTCGACCATCAGTTCAGTAGCGGTGTTTCCAGTGAATTGCGCCAGCCCTGAAACTAATGAAATATTTGGATACTGAGGAAGCAGGTCTTCATACTTGGCTTTGCGCAAGTCATCGACCAGTTGCTGTTTCTGAAGAATTAGAGCCTTCCAGTCGACAACGCTACCAGCTCCTTCCACTCCATCGAAACGGCTTGCATCCTTGGCACACTGAATAGATTCCATTGCGCGAATTAGATTTTTTGACGGAACACAGCCTACATTGACACAGGTTCCCCCTATGGTGCCATTTCCAGCAATAACTACGGTTGCGCCAGTCTCTGCTGCCGTAATTGCAGCGGAAAATCCGGCAGATCCCGCACCGACGACAAACAAATCTGGGTTAGTATCCTTCATAAAATGGAATCCTGGTAACAAACATCCTTTTGCTATTCAGTGTTGGCGTTTAGTTCTTACTCGCTTCGCTTTAATTTCAGTAAAGCAAAAGCTGTAAGGACTAGAAAAAACGCTAACGCTGGGAACAGCACGAAATCGAGGTAGCCAGCAAGCGCTGACAGTCCAACGACACCCAATAAAATGACAAGCACAGGCGTGAAGCAGCATAAAGCTGCTATCACAGTTCCTGTTATGCCAAGGCGAAAAAGTATTCGATCGTTCACCCAGCAATTATGAAGCAGGTGTGGCAGGATAACCTGCATTAGCTGACGCAGAGCCTATTTGTACAGGCGTTGCAATAGCTGGATCGAACACTACAGTGGCTATCTTTGTGTCGTAATCCACCACAACTGATTTCACTCCGTTAACCTGCTCCATCGCCTTACGAACAGTTATCGGGCACATCGCGCAAGTCATATTTTCCACGTTAAAATTGGCGGTTTTTTCTTCCGCAACTACTTGAGCGCTGGTGTTGTTGTCTCCCTGTTGTCCAGGCATTAGTGCTAGCGCGGAAACGCCGCTGATCGCAAGAATAGTCAATGCTGAAATAGTAACGAGTATACGTTTCATAATTTTAACTCCAATTAGTAGAATAGTGGGGCCCAGAAATTTATAGATGCCGATAGCAGTGCAATTACGGTAGCAATCCAGAGTGCAGATTGAGTAACCAGCCCTGACACCGGACGTGCGCAATAGCTCTCGTCCTCGCAGACCGGTTTCGGCTTGAAGTAGACGTGCCAGAAACCAGCCGCCAACACCAATCCTGTCACTGTGAGGAAAATTGGTTTATAGGGTTCCAGCGCGGTCAGGCTACCAATCCATGTGCCGGAAATTCCCAGCGATACCAAAATCAGCGGCACAATGCAGCAAGACGATGCAACCAGTGCACCGATAACACTCCCTGTCGCAAACAACTTTTCACGGTTATTACTGGCACTCTGACTCGAGTGAATCTCGGCGCTATCGTGATAGTGATTCAATTTTCTCTCCATTTTTCGCGGTCTGCAGTTGACCAATACCGCGATTGAAGAGACCATAAACCCTGTAGCCAATACAGGGTCAAGTGATAATTACAAATATTTGATCATCAGCAAAACGTCATATAGAGGGTGGAAAATGAAGAGAGGCGAACTCGCAGCAACCAGTGGGTGTAATGCCGAAACTATCAGATATTACGAAAAGATTGGACTTATTCCCGAGCCTCGTCGTGCTGCAAACGGCTATCGGGAATATAGCGAAATACATAAAGAGCGGCTGCATTTCGTTCAGAGGGGGCGTGAACTTGGATTTACTATCGATGACCTCAAAAGCTTGCTCAGTTTGGTCGATCGCAATGCCGTATCATGCAATGAAGTGGAACAGATGGCGACGCAACATCTGCTTTCGGTGCAGAGTAAAATTGATCACCTTCAGCGAATGGAAGCGGCTCTTGTTAAAACAATTAGTTCTTGCAGTAAAGAGGATGTACCAGAGTGCCCGTTGATAGAAAGTCTATTTAACGGTTAGTTCATTGAGTTTTTGACTGAACTCTTCAGGCGTAATCAGCCCGACATTTCGATACAACTCTTCCCCACTAGCACTCAGAACGACCAATGTTGGCATCCCGACGACATTATAGGTTTTAGAGCTTTCCGGAAACGTGTCAGTATCAACTTCAACAAAGACATAATTTTGTAGCGCTTCGATTACCGAAGCATCGGTAAATACCTGCGCTTCGAGTACTTTACAGGCTGCACACCATTCTGCAGAAAAATCGACGAGAACGAGTTTGTCGGTTTGTGAAGCAGCGGATAGCGCGGAATCAATAGGTGAAGATTCGGTATCATCAGCAGAGGAAGTATCTGAAGATTCAGGTGCTTGCAATCCTGGCGAGTAACCAAGCTCTCTAATCGCCTCATACATAGAATCGAGGGTGACCAAAGACGCATCGTAACCCACCGTGAACGCATCCCGGTCCAGATTTACATCGATGTTATCTTCTTGTATTCCAGGCAACTCTGACAGAGCTGCTACGACACTATCGGGTCAGCTCATTCAAGTGACACCGCCGCGGCTTTTCATCATGCCTTCGACAAATAGTGTCACTTTTGAGAGCTCCGCTTCAAGGGCAGCAGCCTGCACGGACAATGACAGCAGAAGTCCGGCGAATGCTACGGATAGTAGAGCACTTGATTTAATTAGGTTCTTCATTTTGAAGCAAATCTTTTAAGAATTTTGTACAACTTTGAGTACCATAACCCTGTAAGTGCTACAGGCTCAAGCTTTAAGGGTCATTGATTAGGTAGAAATCTCCGTATTAATTCGATATTAACGAGTTACGATCACCTAATTTTTAGCACACTTCTTAGCACACTCTGATTTTGTACTTGTAACTCATTGATTAAATTAAGGAATCGGTCACGCAGTCTACTGGCTCTTAACTTTCCGATGCCGCAATTAGCCGATTTATTTCCAGAGCTGGATTTGGGGGATGAATTCCGCGTGTTTCCCCGCAGTTCTGTGCCAACCTTGCTGCTGACGGGAACATTGGACGGTAGAACTTATATAGAAGAACAACAGGAAGCGACCCGGGGCCTTACTAATCTGACCCATGTGATGGTGGCCAATGCTGGACACAATCTCTTTATGGTTTCTCCAGACGTGACAGAAACCATTCATAAATTCCTGCGCGACGACAAGATCGACAAAGACGACATTGTGATAGCACTGCCAAAGTTCGCGATGTAGGCACTGGTGCCTAAGTTGGTCCTGACAAGTTAACCAACAATCTTCCAGTATTTAGTCCATGACACAATCGAAATTGTAAAATCGCCAGAGATTCCGGCCCGCGATCATTCAATATTCAGTGTGGCTCTACCATCGATTTAATCTGAGGGGCTTCGCCAGCAGGCCGCAATAACTCTTACGTAAACACGACGCTCCCGACGACCCGTCGCCGGCCCATACATCATGAGCCCCATGACCTGGCGTCGGGTGCGTCGAGTCGTCGGGTGGCGAGGGGAAGTTTTCTGTGGACTATGCATGGGCCAACGGACTATAAAAGCTCATAGTCCGTCGCTCCAAATCATAACTCGATGAAATCTATGGGAAAATGGTGGGCCCACGAGGACTCGAACCTCGGACAAACGGATTATGAGTCCCTCGCTTACTAATTCTCCCAACTAACCACAACTGCCAGCGATAGTTAAGCTACTAAATGGAAACACCTTATTTAATGTCGTCAATTGTCAGTTATTGTGTCGACTTGGCTGGCAGTGTCCCATGAGTGTCCCACGAGTGAGGAGGGTGGTTAAGGACCACACGCTAATCTGCCCAGTAATCACGAGGTCGCTCTTTAGCCAGCCCTCGTTCGGTCCTGTTTACGTGAATAACGTAGCACCCCAGCTCATTGGGCTTAAACCGGGTAGGATGGCCGTCTCCCGCTGTGACAACTAACTCACTACCAGATTGCTCTACAAGCGCATAGGAGCGACCTTGAGCGTCAAATAACCTATCGCCAACCAGCACCTCTCGATCGTCCAGATACCGTTTGATCTGCATATTTGGGGCCTCCGTGAAGGGCTAAAGCCTGTATTGTAACCTCGCGTGTCAAGCGGACGCAGACCCCACCCCCGGCAGTACACCCACTAGCACAGTAAGGTTCCTTTTATGTAAATTACATAATAAGCTGCAAACATAGTGGTCCTATTTACAAGCATTATGAGAACAACGACCCTAGATACTAAGTTTTCGACCATTGAATTAATATGACGGTAAGTGAGTCCGTCAACGGATGGAAGTTTGTCTGATTTTGATATTTGTAATAGATGTTGAGTCGCTTTGTTTGCTTACCCAGTGCTTACCTAGATAAAAAGGCATCTACGACGATTGATGTAAATATCTGATTATTATGGTAGCTACGGGTGGACTTGAACCACCGACCCCAGCATTATGAATGCTGTGCTCTAACCAGCTGAGCTACGTAGCCACAAAGGGATGCGCCGTGCCGCGCAAACGATGATCGTTCGGGGCGCTTGCGCCGAGAGTTGACTAACCCTTGAAGAGGGCTCAACAATTCTCGAAGGACGCGAATTCTGGCGATTTTGCGTCCTTTTGTCAAGATTAGACGTTGAATCTAAAGTGAATAACATCGCCGTCCTGCACAATGTATTCTTTTCC
>Ga0209534_10000590_pt1 | contig 41761 bp, 37 predicted proteins | sample COG_07_FD_184751 | JGI IMG/M metagenome (GOLD analysis project Ga0209534, IMG submission 184751) | Pelagic Microbial community sample from North Sea - COGITO 998_met_07 (SPAdes) (version 2) | ecosystem: Environmental > Aquatic > Marine > Neritic zone/Coastal water | place: Helgoland, sampling...
CCAGTTGATTGCTATCTTACCAGTTGATTTTATCTTACAAGTTGATTGCTATCTTACCAGTTGATTTTATCTTACCAGTTGATTGCTATCTTACCAGTTGATTGCTATCTTACCAGTTGATTTTATCTTACAAGTTGATTGCTATCTTACCAGTTGATTTTATCTTACCAGTTGATTGCTATCTTACCAGTTGATTGCTATCTTACCAGTTGATTTTATCGAAACTCCATTTATCTTTATCGAATATTTTAGTAATTCCTCCATCTGGATAATCATAATTTGAAGGATAATCTTTTGGTATATTAGTATGATGACTATTACTTCCAATTTTCATTATAGCATTTATTGGAATTTTATGAGAAATAATTAAAACATTATCATCTTTTTTACTATGATTAATAATTATTTGTCTTAAAATATTTCTTAATCTTTGATGTAAATCATTATTTGATTCATTATATTTTAAATTCATATGATGAGTTGCAGATTTATAATTTTCAGAACTTTTAAAACGTTTTTCAATATATTTAGGTAATTCATTATTATAAGATTTTTTAGCAACCAAGTAATCTTTGATATGATCAACTAAAGAATAATCAATAGCCACACTTAAATTTCTTTTTTTTGCATATGGATAAATTGTTTGTAATGCATTTACATAAGGAGAACAGTATAAATGTGTGATATTTAATTTTCTCAAAATTTTGGTTAATTTTTTTGAATCTGATAAGCCTTTTTTAGTTAATGGAGCAAATAATGTATAATCCTTAACTTTATCTAAATTTGCAACAATATATAATCTCATTATATAATTATTATATAATGAGAAAATTAGTTTTTTTAAATTCTTTTTAATATTTCTTCAATTAAAATTATATTATTGACTAGGAGTTTTTCGTAGTTTTTAATATTTACTTTTATTTCTCTAGATTTATCGATATGATAATATTTTTTGGCTATTATAGTTGTTTCACTATAAGTATCATCATCAACAGAGGATCTAATTAAATCTAAAAGATTTATTTCATGTGAATCTATAATTTTTGATAAAGATTTGTAAACATTTACATTTAATTCTTTATAATTAATGCTCATTAATATAATTTTTATATCTTAAAAAAAATATATCTTGGGTGGATAAAATTAATTAAAGTAAGTTAAAGAAAAAAAGGTAATTTTAATATAATTATTAAAATGATCATAGGAATTGTAGGAAATAAAAACGTGGGTAAAGATACATTAGCAGATTATTTAGTTGAAAAAAAAGAATTTATTAAATATGCATTTGCTAATCCATTAAAAAGTTGCTTGAAAGAATTATTTGGTTTAACTGATGAACAATTATATGGTGACAAAAAGGAAGTTATTGATCCAGTATGGAATACTACTCCTAGAGAACTATTACAATTCTTTGGAACAGAAGTTATGCAATATAAAATTCAGGATATTTTGCCAAATTTAAAAAGAACATTTTTCACTAAAAGATTTGAACAATTTATTGAAGCTAATCCGAATAATAATATTGTAGTATCTGATATTAGATTTCAACATGAATTGGACATCGTGCTAAAATATAATGGAATTATTATTAAGGTAGAAAGAAAGAATTCTTCAAAAACATTTTTAAATCATGCATCTGAGGAAAACATTAATAATTTAACTAATGTAACATTTATAATAGATAATGATGATACAAAAGAAAGTTTATTTTTAAAATTAGAAAAAATAGTTGAATAATTTTAATTAACTAAATATGGTTTAACATCCATTTTAGGATATCTAATGATTAATTGTTCTATTCTTTCTTTAGTCCAAAATTTATCATTTGGTTTTGGGAATCCTAATAGACATCTTTGATCAGGAGTTAAATTTGTTATAAAATTTTCTAAATAACCATAATACATTTTTCTGGTCCAACCGGGATTCCAAGTATTTAACCAAAAACATTCTTTTTTTTTATAAACTAAATTTACAACAAATCTAGTTTTATCTTTTTTAACAGGAGTTCCTCTATGCCATAAATCTAATCTGTAAAACAAAATGTCTCCAAAATCTGGTTCTAAAATAACTTCTCTATGATATAATTTTTGTCTAAATTCATGAATGTCTTTATGATTTTCTTCAAAATATTTTTCTGATGTATTCTTATCATTATAAAAGGGTAATCCATTTAAGCCTGGCATATTTATATATGGTGTTTGATACAATTCATCATCTAATCCCTTTCTAGGGACACATGATGTACCACCTAAGGTATTTTTTACATCTGATAAATAAATTATTAAAGAAACAGCTTCAGGATTATTCCATTCACTTGGATGCAAAAATGAATTATTACCATAATCCATATGCATTCTTTGATCATTATTACTAAATTCTTCAAAATTATCACTACCTGTTTTTCCCCAAGCATCACTTTGTATTAATAATATATCATCACAGTTTAATAATTTTTTCACATTTGATATTATATTTTCATTTAATGATATATTATCAAAAATTGTATTGGATGGAAATTCTAATTTACCTTCTGAACCAAAATCTTTAACTGAAAGTTCGCCTTTTTGATATAGATTTTGAATAAAAGTTTTAGCCTTTAACAAGGTTTCATTATTAATAACATCTTTTAAAATAACATAACCTTGATCTTTCCACTGATTAATTTCTTCTTGTGTTATAGTCATTTATATAAAATATATAAATTTTTATCTATTACCTTTTTATATAATAATGGATAAATTAGAATTAATTGGTTCTTTAATGTTAGTCCTTTTAATGATAATGGCATTATATTCTGATGAAGATCCACCTAATCATTTTGTATCAGATCACCTTCATTTATATAAACATAATCATTTATCTTATGATCATGATTATTCTCACATTCACGAAGATTTTAATTTAGTTCAAAGTACAAATCAAACTATTAGTATCACAGGTAATAATTCAACTATTAGAAATATTCAGCAAAATTGTAGTATAAAAATTAATAATAATCAAGTATTTATTAATGATAAAGAAATAATTGACCAATACTTTTTTGACTTTGAATATAATGGTGTTATTTATAAAGTAGCCAAAGTTTTATCTAAAAATTGCAAAGTTTTTATAATTAAACTGGTAGATACAGTATTAAAAGTATTCAGTTCACAATAAATAAAAATTATTCTAACTTTGAGCACATTGAGGTTGTCCACCTTCTTCAGATGAATCATTTTGTGCATGAATATTAACATTGTAATCTTCTAATTTACATAATTCTAAGTTAAGTTTTCCTAATTCATCAACATTATTAATTACTTTTCCAATATTTTCATCATTTTCATTTTCCCTAGTTTCATCTTTAGAACAGATAAGAATTTTCTTAAGAAGAAGTAAATTATCTTTTTGTAATCTTTCTCTAATATTTTTCGGAAATTCTACATTAAAATGAATAATTATATTACCATGAATTTCAGTTCTCAAATTAGGCATACCTTTTCCATCTAATACTTTTGTATCTCCTGATTGAATAACGTCATTTGATGAAATAACTAAATTTTTCTCTGCAAAATATGGAATTATTTTATTGAATCCACATAATGCTTGGAATAATTTTAGATTCAATTCTAAATGTAAATCATCACCATCTCTTTTAAAATTTTTATGTTGTTTTTCAATTATAACAACTACTAAATCACTTCTATGATTAGAATTTCTAATTTGATTTCCTTGACCTTCTAAACTAATTTTTTGTCCTTCCATAACACCCTTTTTCAAAGGAATTTTTACATTGACATTCATTCTTCTTAATCCAGAACCTTTACATGAATTACACTTGTCTTTACTTTCAATTTTGATTCCTTCTCCATTACAAACGTCACATTGTTTTTGAAATTGTTGAATCATACCAGGACCAATTTGTTGAATTACATTTCTAATACCTGATCCATCACATGTATTACATTTGCTACTCATACCAGATTTAGATCCAGAACCAGTACAATCAGAACAATGTGAAGTCTGGGGATATTCTATTTCTATTTCTTTACCTAAATAAATATCTTCTAAAGAAACCTTCTTTTTAATCATAATAGGTTCAGCTACTTTTTCTTTAGATCTTCTATTACCAAACATTTCACCAAAAGGGAAACCTCCCATACCACCCATGCCTCCAAATAAGTTTTCAAATAGATCATTTGGATTAAATTGCATTCCTGTTCCATTTACTCCATCCATTCCCATTTGATCATACATTTTTCTTTTTTCAGGATCTGACAAAATTTGATAAGCTTCAGAAATTTCTTTGAATCTTTCAGCAGCTTCTTCTTGATTATCTTGATTTTTATCTGGATGATGTTTTATGGCAAGTTTTTTGTAAGCTTTTTTGATCTCAGCTTCAGATGCATTTTCACTTACATTCAATGTCTTATATAATTTGGAATCTTTTACCATATTAGTTATTTATTTTAAATGAGTACAACCTTTAAATAATTCATTTTATTTTCAATTTTATCTTATTTCGAAAGTATTTAAAAAATTAATATATTCATATAAAATAATATGTCAGAAAGTAATTTGTCTATTAGTTTTGAAGCAGAAGAAACTTTTTTTAAATCTAAAAATGCTAAAAAAAGGTTGAAAGAAGAATTAAAAAAAGCGTATCATATGTTAGAAAACAAAGAAGATTTTTTATTAATTTCAAATGAAAAAACTGGGTATTTTACAAAATTTTTAAATGATATTTATCAATTAGAAATAGTAAAGAATTCAGAAATGAATTATACAGTAAAAGTAATCGAAAATTTAGAAAAGAAAACTGCTATACAAGAAGAACAAACAATAGAAGATAAAAGAGCACAATTTAAAAATAAACTTAAAAATATGAAAGACATGAGATCTAATCAAACAGGAAGAAAAATAAAAGAGATGAGAAAAGAAGTAGGTGATGACATGATTAAAAAATTTCTACTAGCTCAACAAGCAATGGGAGGTCAATCTATTCCAGATCCAAGTGAAATAATGAGAAATAAAGGAAAATACTTGCAACAATTTCAGGAATATCAAGAAATGATTAAAAATATGAAAGAAAAAAATCCTCAATTAGCAACTATGTTGGAAGTAAATCCTTATCATAAATATGCTAATGAGGTATCTAAACAACTAGAAATTCCTTTAGATTAAAAAAAATTGATTAATAAATTTTTACTATATAAAAGTAAGGTTATATAATAAAAAAAATAGACAGATGAAGCTTATTTTTGATAATATACACGGATACATTGAATTGTCTCAATTAGCCATGCAATTTATTGATACCTCAGAATTTCAAAGGCTAAGAAACATTCATCAAACAGGGGCTCTTTCTTACGTATTTCCAACAGCAGTTCACAAGAGATTTGAACATTCAATAGGTACTTATCATTTAACAGGTCAAATGTTATCAAACTTGAATAAAAAACAACCTAATCTTGGATTAAATGATAAACTTATAGAACTGGTAAAAATTGGAGGTTTATGTCATGATTTAGGACATTGTACTTTTAGTCACGCATTTGATGATTGTTTTCTTAGAAAATTAAACAATTACAATGATCTAGGAGATGCTAAAGAACATGAATATAGATCAATAATGTTAGTAGATCATATCGTTAAAAAATATGATATTCATTTAAGAGATGATGAAATTCAGGTTATTAAAGATGTTATTTCTCCTGAAACAAATAAATATAATGAATGGGCAGATTGTAATAAAATTGGAAAGTTTGTTTTGGACATAGTTTGTAATACTAAAAATAATATAGATGTAGATAAATTTGATTACATAGCTAGGGATAATACAGCAATTGGTCTAAAATTGGGCTTTGATTATAGTAGGTTATTACAACAAGCAAGAGTTATTGATGATACAATTTGTTATCCAAAAAAGATAATAGATGATATTTATCATATGTTTTTTGTTAGATACAGATTACATAAAACCATTTATAATCATAAATCAGTTAATGCAGTAGAACTAATGTTAGCCGATTTGATGATGGATTATTCTAAAGGAAAAGATGTAAAATCTTGGATAAATGATCCTGAAAAGTTTATCGAATTTACAGATGACATTTATTACTTGTTTAAAATTCAAAAAATCAATCCAGGATTAATGCATAGACTTGATACTAGAAATTTATATTCTATGGTGGGATCTCAACTTGTAGATTTAGATAAAGATAACATCAATGAAGATTCATTCATTTTTGAAGATTTGGATATTGAAAAAGATGATTTGGTAGTAAAAAATTACAAGATTGGGTATGTTAGTGGAAATAAAGAAAATCCATTAGACTATATCTACTTGTATAATTCAGAAGATTTGAATACCAAGTTCATGTCTGATAAATCTATGATATCTTCTTTGATGCATCCTGATTTGTATCAAGAAAGATATGTAAGAGTATTTTGTAAAAATAAAGATAAAAAGTATAATTTAAAAATTGCTTTTAATAGAGTATTTAATCTTGAATAATTATTTTATAATATAAATATATTAATGAAATATATTAAAAAATATAGTAATTATCTATAAGGAGGATATTATACCAGTATATTAAAAGCTTATTTAATTCAAGAAAGCATCATATTAAATAGATATTATCAAGAAAAGAAATGTATTCATACTTTAATTGGACTAGATTAAATTTAAAAAAATATTATAAAATTTTTATTATATTTTCTTAATAATATATAATAAAAATGTTTTATTCAGCAAATGGAACTTTTACACAAAATAGCTCTAATAAACGTTTAAATAAAAGAGTAATTGAAGGTATGACAGAAGTTACTCCTGAAACTACTACAGAAGTTACTCCTGAAACTACTACAGAAGTTACTACTGATTTACCACTTCATACTCATCACCATTTTCACAATGATTTACAAGATAAAGTTAGTGGATTAGAAGGTGAAGTTAATCAACTTATTTCTAATGATACTACTTTTGTTACTCAAAACAATGATATGGTAAATAGAATTACAGAATTAGAAACAAAATTAGCTGCTATTGAAAATAATTATATAGCTCATAATGACCCTATAACTATTAGATATCCAGGTGATGATCGTCTTAGATTAGAAAAATATGGAACTAATGCTAAATTCTTAGAAGGATCTAGACAAAGTAATCAAGTACTTATTATTGAATCTTGTAAACAAAATTCAAATGGTGATAATCACAGTTGTCTTGATGTTACTGTTTAAATTAATATAAAATAAAATATAATTATTTTTATTTTATATTTTATTTACAAAACAAAATGGCTAAAAAAAATTAATATTCTAATAATAAAAAATAATAATAAATTATTATTATTATTAGAAAAAGAGTTTTTTTAATCTATTTGAAGATTGTACCAAGCAACTTCTTTCATTAATCTACCATATTTTTTCATTTTACTTAATTCTTTTCTTTTGTTAATATTTTCTCTTTTATCTCTGATTTCTTCATCAGACAATTTTCTTCTACGGTTAGATCTTTTTCTTCTTCTTTCATTTGCCTCTTCTTGAGTATTATTGACTGCGACTTGTTCTAATATCAACCTTCTATTTCTTCTTCTTGTATTTCTTGATAATATATAATTAGGATCATCATTAGCACCATTTATCCTATTGTTTGATTCCCTAAAAGTGGTTGAAGATAAGTTTCTTTGATTGTTGATATTATTACCATAAATAAAGTCTCTAGGATTATACACAATATTATCTGAAAAATCAGCATTACCTATAATACCTAAAGATTGTCTAGTTTTTTTGTCCTCAGTGTTGTAGCTAATTTTAGCTCTACAAAATGGGCATTCGCATATTAATAAATTAATATAGCATTTTTGGCAAAGTTCGTGACCACACTGTATCTGTTTAAATTTCTCATGGTCGACAATATCATAACATATTTTACATTCTTTCATCCACTTACTATAAATTAAGATAAAAATTTTTAAAGTAAAATAAAATTATTTTGAGGTGAATCTATCGTTAATTGGATGGAGTGGCAATGCGGGTGTATAATCAGATTTATTCATCACAATTTTATCTCCATATTTAAATCTTTGGTTTAAATGATCGTAATTATCTTTTTTTATAGTATTCCAATCTTTACCATAACAATTATTTAAATAATTATTTTCATTATTGGGACCTTTTAAATAAAATATACCAAATTTATATTTTTTTAAGGGATAAACATCTGTTTTATTATAAAAACAATTACTCCATATTTGTCTTGCTCTGTCATTTTTATATACAATTTTATTATTATCTTGTGTAACAATACTAATATCAACAAAAGGGAATGTATATTGAATATTTTCTCTTTCTTTATCTAATGCTGGATTATTCCAACTCCAATTACTGTTTTCTACTTTAATTTTTTCTCCATTTATATAATATATTTTATATCCTCCCCAAAATTTAGTTATATCATAACCATATTTATTTAAAAATGGTTTTAAATTTAATAATTTATGTTCATCTTCTTCAAAAACACAAACATCTGCATCATCATCCCAAGGTATTATACCCTTGTGTCTAACTGCACCTAATAATGTACCTCCATCGATAAAATATTTGATATGAAACATTGTAAAAATTTTATCAAGGTCAAATAAAAGTTGGTAAATTTTTAAAATAAAATTATTTTTATCATTACAAATTTTGAATTTTTCATGTGGTATAAAAAAATAAATGATTAATAAAATTACAAGATAAATAATGGGCGACAAACTATTATTTTTAGACATTAAGAACTATTATATATTAAAAAAGAAAATAATCTGATTAAAATTTAATCATTAAAAAAAAAAAAAATTACTGGGTGACACAAATATAGAGATTTCTAATATTTTAATATAGCTTGATTATAATTATAGTATGAAAGAAAGCAAAATATATTGCAATAATAAATTGAACTTAGTAAATAAATTTAATTTAGACGCAAAGACCTCAACTATTATAATTAATTTTGTAAATTTTTTAGTAAAAAATACTGAACTTAATTATCAAATTATCGATCATTTTTTTAATTCATTTATTATTTTAATAAATTATGATACAGAAAATATAAAAATTATAGATAAATTATTACAAATTCTAAAAAAATCAACTAAATTATTACTTATGGAATTAACAGAACAACTTAATAATTTTTCAGAATATGAATATGATGATAATTATGATAATGTAATTTTTGAAACTTTTGACTTTTTAAAATATTTTTATTATGATAATAATTTACCAGCTTCAATAAATATCATTCATGAAATAATTTATAATATTTCAAGAATAAACAAAAATGTAGATAATGAAGTCAAATCTAGACTTTACATTGAAATTTTAAACGATGTGCTCAAAAATTTAAAGAATAAAAAATCAAATAAACATATTTATTTGTCAACTGTTGAAACCTGTAATATAACTATTAGATTGATAAATGATTTTATTGGATAAAAAATATTTACAATAAACCAATTCTTCTAACGCATTTTTTAGTTTCTTTATCACAATACCATTTATTTAAGCCTACATATTCACAAACTAAATGAATAAATACCCCAGTAAAAAACAATGATATTTCTATAATTCTGGGTTCATGCCAAATTGGTAATTTCTTATTCTTATCTGATTTATTAATTCCAAGTAAGATATTAGAAATAATCTTACCCAAAATCATAGTAACTACTCCTATTATAATTGATTCTATAATAACGGTTTTCATTATTATTATTATTATAGAATAAAATTTTTTTTATATATATAAATTTCTCCATATTTCTTTTTTAGGATCTATTTTTTTTATTCCCTTATTTTTTTTAAATATTTTTAACCCTTCTTCTAAATCCTTATTAGTTATTTTTTTCTTTTCTGATTTGTCTAAACCAAATACTCTACGAGCATGAACAATTTTACAAGCAAAAAATAAAGTTTCCATATCACCTCCAAAAAATTTAAAATCTTCTTTATTTTCAGTAAATATTTTAAGATCTAAATCATCAGATACTGACCAATTATTGGATTCTACTATTTTAATAAAAATTTGTTTTAATTCTTTAGAATTATAAGGTTCAACAGTATATCTAATAGAAAATCTTCTACTTAAACCTTCATTATATGAAAAAAAACAATTATCTAAAGCATCTTGATAACCAGCGATAATGCATAAAAAGTTTTTCTTATTTTCTGTTAAATTTTGATTGATTGTATCCATACATTCTTTAGAAAACATATCTCTACCTTCTGGATTACCCAACGAATAAGCTTCATCAATGAATAATACACCCCCTTTAGCTGAATCAATTACTTTTTGAGTTTGTGCAGCAGTGTGTCCCAAATATTTCCCTATTAAATCACTTCTCTTAGCAATAATAAATTTATCATTTTTAAGAATACCCATAGCCAAATATATTTTAGATAAAACTCTACCTAATTCTGTTTTACCTACACCTGGTGGCCCTTGAATTACGGTATGTAACATATCATTTAATCCACCTTCGTCAAATTTTTGAAGATAAAAAATAATATGATCTACAATATTTTCTTTTACACTTGTCATTCCAATCATTTTTTTTAATTCTATTAATGGTTCTACTAAATTATTCAAAGTTTTCAAATCAATATTATATCTTTTAGTTGAATCATATTTTTTACCCAAATCAATTAAATCATCAATTGTTTTAACTTGAACATCTATTTTAATATATTCTTTATCTTCTTCTTTTAAATCTTCATCAGTTTCATTTTCTGATTCACTATCGGAAGATTCATCAATTAATAATGGATTTCTTTCTTCTTGTTGGTGTTGTCTTATTTCTTGTTCCATTAAATCTCTTATGAAATCATCTAAATTATCATATTTGACAATTTTAACTTTTTTATTATTTTCTTGATCTTTATTTTCATCTTCATTATCGTTTTCATATTCGGACCTTTTTCTTTTATCTGAATTATTATTCATTTTTCTATTATAAAATAATGTTATATATTTTTTTAAATAATAAATGAAAAATTATTTATAAATTACTTTTTTATCAATGTCAACCATGTATATATTGAACTGAATGTAGAATACTTTGTAGTATAATCATTCAAATTAAATTCATTTTGTAATTCCCAACCATTACATGAGAATTCAGTAATAACAGTATCTTTTGTTACAACTGGTTCTCTAATTGGTTCAGGATGAACCCAATCAAATTTGATTTCAGCCCATGTAGAACATATCTGATAATTCAATTCAGAATCAGCTAATAGCTTAATATATGATTTATCATCCAGATAAAATTCATTGTTATCAACTACTTTTATCAATTTATCATAATCCATGAAATTAATAAATAATATAGTACCTGATTTGGATTTATTATTAATTTGTTCTATCCATCTATTCCATATGTCTTTAGATTTTGCAGCATAATGAAGAACAAAGTTACAAACTATGTAATCAAATACTTCATTTATTTTTACTGTAGAAACAAATTGGTTTTGATCTTGCTTCAAAGAAAAATCATAAAGTGTAAAGTTATGGAATTGAGTAGAGTGTCTCAAGTTTGATTCCCATACACAATAAGGATCATTATCAAATCCAATGTAATGTGAAGGATTAAAATGATTTATATTTTTAATTGAATTACCTTTACCGCATCCAATATCTAACCATTTAGAATTCATTTTACAATTTTCCTGTTCAAACATGCCGAGTTGAATAGCTCTTTGTTTTTGAAATGTTTTAATCATATGGAAACCTATATCTGAATTATTTCCTACGTAATAAGATGTTTCAAATTTAAGAATATCGTCAACGAGCCATTTATTTTTATTATAATTTGTCAAATAATCAACAATATGATTTGGATTTGCAATTTTTTTGTCCCATCTTATTTCTCTGGGAATCCAATTACCATCAATCCAATAACATCTCCAAATATTCTTAGCAAGTTTAATTTCCTTACAATTCATGTTAGTGATTTCTCTCTTTTCTCTAGTTAACCATTTGGTTCCATCAAATAACAAATCAACCGTCATTTGGTCATTAGGTTTAATCTTAGCTTCTGTACTTCCATCCATAGGTTGAACAATATAACCATCAATTGGAAATTCTGTTTGATTAATCAGAAAGTCATAATCTGAGCTGTCATTCATATTAGTAATAATTCTAGTTATATCAAAAATTAGATGACTATTAGCTTTAATAAACCATGCTGCTTTAGGATACCAAATTGGATCAACAATATCATTATTTTCAACATGATTCTTAAATGCACTAAATCTGGCTCTTTCAGCAGCTAATAAAGATTTGAATTGATCAATATTTGTGACTTGTTCTATCTCAACAGCATCTTTAGTAAAAGGATGTGCTTTTCTCAAATATTGATATCTATCAGATATATTATCATCCAAATCAATATCAAATACAAGATGTAGATTGTCTTCTTCTAAAAATTCTGACTTGATAACACTAGTATTAAAGATATTTACCTTAGGATAATGTTGAAATGAGATACTATCTGTATAAATACCATCAGCTTTTTCTCTCAAGAAACAGTCTTTTTTACTAATCCAAACCATTTGACATGGATCAATATGTATTGGATACTTATGTTTTTCTAACTTTTGTTTACTCTTTCTAAACAAACAACTACCATTTGACAAAACTGGAATATCATAATTAGGTTTGAAAGTCAAAAGATTATTCAAAACAATCTTAAAGTTAATATTTTGTTTCTTTCTAGAATTATTAATTTTCCTAAACAAAGCTCTTTTCAAAAGAGATCTAATCCTAATTCCTTTAGAAATATAATTCAATGTATTTTTATTTACATTAGTAGGCATTTTGAAAGTTACCTTTATCAAAAGTACTAAATATATAATTATATTAGCATTATTATATTGATATGGTATTGAATTTAGAAAACTAGTTGCAGTTGTAGAATCATAAAAATTAGGAGATCCCAAGAAATAACTTAAGGAGTTCCAACTACATAATTTTATCTTACATTTGCAATTATTACATTGTGTAGACTCATTACTAGTATAACTATTAATGCAAGAATATTGAGTTATTTGTTTAATATGGTTAAAGATCTGATCATTTCTCTCTGAAGTTGATAATAGTTTATTAATATCTAACAAATCTGTATAATTATCTGATTTTAATTGATTATTCAAACTATCTAGAATCGTACTATTAATACAATTTTTAGTATAAATATTTTTAATGATTTGTTTAAAGTCATTAATATGAACACTAGTAAATATTTTGTAAAAATCTTTTAGTATATCAGTTTCTTCAGTTTGATTAAACTTTATCAACAATAGTGTAATATTATCAAAAATACTAGAATTTTGTAAATTAAATATTGGATTCTTGTAATAATACTTACTAATTGTCATAAAACCTTTATAAGTTAGAGTATTAGAATCACTTATCATAACATGATAATATGGTATTAAATTATAATGATCATTTAATAATTTAAGTCTTCTCATTTGATATTTGAAAGGAATATGTGGAGAAAGAATATTTATAAGTAATGATATTATATTGGTATTAAAATTATATATTTTACTATGATTTTGCAAAAAATGTTTCATTAACCTCATATCAGGGTTACAACACATATTTGTGAAAATATCTTCACTTTTTGAAATATGAAAATTAAGATTAATAATATTTAATGCAGAAGTTTTTTCTTCCAGAAACAAATAATTTAGAATATTACCATATCTTGATGTATCATATAAATGATTAAATACACTATCACTTTTATACCACAAAATTTTATTTTCTAAAGTATTAGTTTTCTTTTCCAAAAATTTAAAAAGTTTGTAACCATTATTAATTACACCAATCATACTTAACAAACTTTTATTGTGAAAAGTATCTGGATTATTGTGAAAAGTATCTGGATAATTGCAAAAAAATACAAGATCTTCATTAGATACATGTCTAACAACAAAATTAAAAAATGGGAAAGCATTTTTTTGAGAATCAACCATTACAAGTAGAGGGTTAAATGGATTAATCATTTGTATTAAATCAATCCACTGATCTTTAGTGAATTTGAATTCTGATATTTGTTTTGATATTATTGACAACTTTTTTTCGTCATGTTCAACAAAGATTTGTCTGACATCTCCAAAATGCATTTTTGAGTCAACATCAAAAACAGTATTATTAACGGTTTCGTGTACTATCTTATTCATTTTTATTATAATCTTTTTATTTCTTTAAGTGATAAATTATGTAGAAAAATAATCAATTTTTTTATAAATAATTAAGCTTATTATTGTTAATATTAAGTGGTCTATTAGGTATAATTATATTGGTTTTAATGTTTTAATATTTTTAAAGATCAAAAAAAAAAATATATAAATTTTTATGTTTATTTTATGATTTAAAAATAAAATTAATATTATATTATATAATGAATAATTCTATTATTAAAATAATGAATTATAATATTTGGGCTAATGAATTATTTATAGAACAAAGATTATCTAATTTAACTGGCCTAATTTATTATTACAATTGTGATGTTTTATGTTTTCAAGATTTAACCCCTTTTATTTTTAACAAATTAATCCATGCTTTAGGATTAAATTATCCTTATATTATTTCAACTCCTGAATTAGAAAAAGATAAAGGAACTGGATTAGCTATTTTTTCAAAACATAAGATTAACAAATTTAAGTCTGTTAAATTAAATGACAGTACAAGTCCTAATTATTTTTTAGTTGCTAAAATTATTAAAGGAGAATCTGAATTCAATATTGCTACAATTAATTTAGAAGATTCAATTAATAAATCTAAACAATATGAACAAGTATTAGAACATATAAATACAATTAAAAATTTAATTCTAACAGGAGACTTTAAAATTAAAAATGAAGAAAATCATCATTTTAATTATAATACAAATATTTGGAAAGACTCTTGGGTTGAAGATGGTGAAGATGAAAGTAAGAAATTTACTTCAGATTGTAAAACTAACATTTTTGTAAAGAATAGTCAAGAGAGATATGATAGAATCTATTATAAAAAAAATGATTTGGAATTATCATCATTTTTTATGGTTGGAAAAAATAATAATCCGACACCTTCTTCCAGATATGGTTTAGTTACTCATTTCAAAATAAATGATACATCCAGTTCAAATTCAGAATTACCCATATCTTCAATAGTAGAATTAGCATAAAAAAATATTTAATATAGTTTAAAATATTTTCTTATTATTTTATAGATTAGATGACAAAAAATTTTCCAGAAATTGAGGAAAGTGAATTTTATGAAGATATTAACTATATTTTTAAAAAATACCAAATTACTAAAGAAAAAAAATCATTAAAAGAATTTTGCAATAGAAAGAAATTTGAATTACAATTGCCTCAAAAATTTGTAGCCGAATTTGTAAATCCAAATACACCATATAAAGGTATCTTGTTATTTCATAGAATTGGAGCAGGTAAGACTTGTTCCGCAATTAATATTGCTGAAAAATGGAAAAAGAAAAAAAATATAATGGTTATTTTACCAGCCGCTTTAATAGGTAATTTTAAAGATGAGTTAAGAAGTCAATGTCCAGGCGATGAATATTTAACAAAGGAAGAAAGAAAAGCTATAAAAGATTTATCTCCATTAGACAATAAATATCAAAAAATAATAAAAAAAACAGAAGATAGAATCAAAAAATATTATAATATTTTATCTTATCATAAGTTTGTAATATTAGCTAAAAAAAATAAAATTAATCTTAATAATACATTATTAATAATTGATGAAGTACAAAATATGATTAGTGAATCTGGATCTTTTTATAGATATTTACATAAAAGTATTATGACTGCTCCAGATGATTTAAGGACAGTTTTATTATCTGCTACTCCTATGTTTGATAAACCTGTAGAAATTGCTCTAACCATGAATTTATTAAAAATACCTAAGCCATTTCCCACCGGATCTTATTTTAATGATATGTTTTTAAGAATGAGAAAAAACAAAATAGGAAATATTACTTACAGAGCAACTAATATGAAAAAATTTAGAGAAATGACAAAGGGTTATATTTCATATTACAGAGGGGCACCACCTTATACATTTCCAGAAATGGAATTCAAAATTGTAAAATGTAAAATGGAAGAATTTCAATATAAATCTTACTTGACAACATTATCAACTGATGAACATTATGTTAGAGGATCTTTTAGACATGGAGATATTTTAAGTTTACCTAATAATTTCTTTATAGGAGAAAGAATAATATCTAATGTAGCTTTTCCAAATAGAAGTATTAATTTAACAGGATTTAATTCATTTAGAGGTGATATTTTGTATATGAAAAATCTCAAAGAATATTCCATTAAATTTTATAAAATGTTAAGAAGAATTAAAAGATCTGAAGGACCAGTTTTTGTTTACTCCAACTTTAAAGAATTTGGTGGAATTAAAAGTTTTGTCAAAGTTTTAAGAAAACATGGTTACAAAAATTATAAAAATTCAGGAGCTGGTGAAAAAAGATATGCTATTTGGTCTGGTGACGAAAGACATGAAATGAAAGAAGAAATTAAAAGAGTATTTAATCAAAAATCCAATCAATATGGAGGTGAAATAGAAATACTATTAGGTTCACCATCTATTAAAGAAGGTGTTAGTTTATTAAGAGTTGAACAAGTACATATTATGGAACCTTATTGGAATATGGCTAGAATGGATCAAGTTATTGGTAGAGCAATTAGATTTTGTTCTCATAAAGATGTTCCTTTAAGAAGACAAAATGTTACTGTCTATTTATATTTAGCAACATCTCCTAAAAAAGAAGAAACTGCTGATGAATATATTTGGAAATTAGCTAAAGAAAAATATAAATTGATATCTAAATTTGAATATGCTTTAAAACAAAGTGCAGTAGATTGTCATATCAATAAAAATGCTAATGTTCATAAAGGGGAAGATGACATTGATTGTGCTAATTAATTAATTAATATTTTAATTTAATTAAATTAAATTATTAATTTATGCTAGTCTAAACAAATTATTATATATAGGTTTATATTCTGAACCTCCTACTAATTCATTTTTAATAGAAGTATAATTTCTATCTCCTAATTTAAAAATATCTTTTTTAGAAATACAGATATAAGGTACAGAATTAGTATGAAATCTAATTAACAATATAGGCTTCCCTTGATAATCTACAGCTTTATCAAAATACATAGAAACATTATTTGTAATTACTTTATCTGATTCATCTGATTTATATTTAAATTCACTTGGTAAAAATTTTTCGGGTGTCATTTTAATTTGAGTATTTATTGCTTTAGATGCAATATGCCATAATTCACCTACTATAAAATCATAAATTTTATTAAATGTAATAGGTATACCATTTTGAAATGTTTGCATTTGGATACTTAAAGTTTCTACATCTCTAGTAACTAAGTCTACTGGCTCAAAAGTAATATTTAATCTATTTAGCATTTCTAAAATTCTAGCATCCATTGTATTTTGAATACCTAATAATTGTTTATCATTCATAATATTAATTATTTTTTTTCCTTCTTCTGTATCAGGAACATAAAATTCAATTAAATTTAATTTAGCGTTTGGCATAACTGATTTTACAATTTTATCTGGTAAATATTTTAAATTTATAGTTTTTTTTAAATAAACAGTTTGCATATATATTTAAAAAATATTTTTTTTATGTTAATTTGATGAATGAAATTTCTCTGGATTGATAGCTATCTTTATATGATCCACCAGTTATTTGACTAGCATTTGCTCCAGGTGAAAAGCCTTCCGGATTAACACCCATTTTAAAATCATCTTCTGATGCAATACTAATATGAGGTTTAGCAGGTGTGTAAATTTTAATGTACATTACAGGTTGACTTAAAATATTCCACATTTCTTAACCTAACCAATCACTAGTACCCATTTTAACAAGTGATTTTGATTCAAATCTAAATTTATTCGGTCCTAAATCATTAGAACTATTAAACCTTCCATTTAATTGATTACCTATAGAAGAATTAACCACATAATATTCAACTAAACTTATATGTGCTTTAGGAACTTTCTGAGCTAATGGGTTGTTACTATCAACATCAATTTTAATGTATTTTCTATTAAAGTTCATTTGTATATCATAATATTATATATTTTTTTTATCTTAAATTTTATTAAACATACTAATAAACCAATCATTATCTAATCTTTTTGAAATATAATTTTTTAAAGGCTTTACAATCGGGTCAAAATTATCATCAATCAAACATTGATACAAATTTTCAGACAAATATGTAGGTTTCCCATTATTTACAAATCTATGTTTATTTTCGAAGTAAACTTTTAATAAATAATCTAATTTTGGTTTTCTTTTAAAATGTTGAATTGAATCATTTAAATTTAACCATTTAAATTTTAAAAATTCAGGATAATAGCCATTTTGTTTTACAACATTTTTATCATAAATAAAATTGTTTTTTTGAGAATAAGGAATTTCTGCTAAATAAAATTTGGCATACTTATTATAATAAATTTCTATTAAATTATCACACCCTAAATCAAATAAATTAAAACCGGTTTCTTCTTCAAATTCTCTAACAGCACAAGTCTGTTCATCTTCTTCGACCATTACATTACCACCTGGAATTACATATTGATTTGGATTAGTACCTATATATCCATCTTTTAAATTTAAAAACTTTTTCTGTCCGATTAAATATTCATATTCGTCTTCTAAATTCTTAGTAAATAAAGTAAGATAAGCAAACTTTTTCATTTATAATATAAAATAATCATTTTTTAAATAAAAAAAATATTATGCTATATTAAAAATGGGTAATTCCCCTATTAAATCTAAGGATGGTTGTCCTGTATGTAATCCATCACCAGCTACAATTAATTATGTAGAAAAAAATAGAGACATTTCTGAAAAAGAAATTATTAATCATGTTACCAAAGAATGTAAAAAATGTAAGGAGGAAAATGATGATTTGAAAAAAAGAATTAGAGTTTTAAATATTAATAATGTAAATTTAAATAGAGAAAATGGGGCTATAATTATAGAAAAAAAAGTAATAAGTGATGATTTGAAAAAAATTAAAAATAATTATGATTTAAGCAATAAACAAAATTCATCGAAGATTTCATTATTAGAAAATAAAAATATAACAAATGATTCAAATATTACAGTTTTAAATAATCAATTAAATGAAAAGGATAAAATTATTAAATCATTAAATGAAAAACTATTAAAAAATAATTGTCAAAGGAATTATACTTTAGCTGAAAGTGTTAAACAACTTAATACTAATTTAGTAAAATGTAACAAAACAAAAGAAGATCTTGATAAAAAAACAAGTAATTCTACAAGAAGTTCTCAAAATTGTACAGCAGTTCAATTAAGCCTTCAAAATGAATTAAAATATATGCGTAATAAACTTCAAGATACTGAAAACACTGGTAAATACAAAGATAGTGTAATTTATAACTCTGATCGATATATTTCAATGTGGAGAACAACAGGCCTTGTTTTCTTTATATTTTTTTTAATCTTTTTATTTTTATATATATTTAAGAGAGGTGATTGTGGTGATTTTGAGGAAAAATTAGATAATCTTAAAATATTAAGTAAAAAAAAATAATCTAAATTTATATATAATGGGAGCTTATTATTCCAAAATAGAAGATGGTAAAATTACAGAAGTTTTTTATAAAGGAGTTCAAAGATCAAATGAAGAAACTGAAAAATATAATAACAATTCTAAAAAATATAAAGAATTTTTAGATAAATATGGTTACTACAAAATAAAACTTAATCAAGAAAAATTACTTAATTTTTTTGAAAAAAATATTAATCTATTAGAAACTTTCCAAAATATGAAAAATGATAAAATTATAGAAAATTTTATAACTAGTAAAAAAGATGTAAAAAAATTACCAATGGTAATTATGGTTGGAAGTATGTTTGGATTTTATGTTATAAATGCACCTAGATTAACTGCAGATGAAACCCCACAAGGTGAAGTTACATTAGACGATCTAGAAATTATTCTACCAAAAATGTATTTGATTAAAGATAAATATCCAGAGATGATAGATTTTATAATAAATGAAAATATGCTAAAACATGATATAACCGATGATAAATTGAAAGATATGGCACAACTTAAAAATTTAATTTTACATATTTTAGAAAAAATTCATGAAAAAATGAATCCTCAAGTTGTATTTTCTAATGTTTTAGGTTTATTAATTAAATTAGCAATAATAATTTCATTATTTAAAGCAGTAGATGAGAAAAATAGATCTATTCCAACTGAAATAAAACAAGAAAATGGTACTGTTGTAAAAGGTTACAGTAAAGGATTAAGTTCCGATGAAAAAAACAGATTAACTTTAATAATTTTTAAGATTATTACTGATGAAATAATTAATTTAGTACCAGATGATAAATGTAATATGTTAGAACCAGATATGGATTTTGTTATATTAGATCCATTATTATGTAAATATGATAATGTAAGTATTCATAAAAGAAATTATGACAAATGTAAAGTAGAAGTTAATAAATTAAAAGATTCAATAAACAGATATAAAGTAGAAATGCAAAATTGTAATAGTGAAAGAAATGGTTATTATGAACAACTTCTTGCCAGAGATAAGGATTTAAGTTTATGGAAAGTAATAGCATTTGCATTTATCTTATTATTTGTAATATTTTTAGTTTTGTATATAATGAAAAAATGCACTTTACCCAATGATGAAGAAGATTAATAAAACAGATTTAAATAAAAATTATATTGATATAATATTATGTTAGAACAAAATATTACATCAAATATAGCAGTTTATATTGATGGAGACAATGCGAACTATAAAGACTTTTCTTACGTTTATGAAGAGATAAAAAAACATGGTAGAGTAATTATTGGTAGAATTTACGGGGACTGGACAAAATTAGAGATGAAAGGATGGAAAGACGTTTCCATTAACTTTGCGTTAGAATCTATTAATTGTTTTGGTTTATCAAAAAAAAATTCTACTGATATTTACTTAATTTGTGATATTTTACAAGATCTCTATAAAAATCCTCATATTGATACCTACATTATTGTTTCATCTGACAGTGATTATACTCATGTTACTAAGAGAATAAGATCAGAGGGAAAAAAAGCTATAGGTATTGGTAGAAAAAATACACCATTGATGTTAAAAAATGCATGTGATATTTTTATTGCTACTGAAGTAATTAAAAATGATGAGGATAGCGATGATGAAGATATGGAGATGGAAGTAAAACAGATTAAATTAAACTTTACAGATAATCAAGAAGAATTACAAAATATTATTAAATCTTTTAAAAATAATAAAAAAATAGCAATTTCTAGATTAAAGAGAAATTTATGTCAAATTTGTGATGCTAAAAATATCTACACTCATGATGAATATAAATTTTTTGATCAGTATTTACTAACAAAATTTCCAAATGATTTTAGACTATATGAAAGTAATAAAACAGTTACTATGATAAATATCACTAATCTATTGGAAAGTATTGATAATATATTTGATAGATTAGACAAAGAAGATTTTAATTTGTCTGTTATTAAAGACACATTATTGTTAAAAGATCCTTCTTTTGATCAAAGAAGTTATGGATTCAGTGCAATGAGGGATTTTATAGAAAAATTATTTCCCAAAAAATATATAATTATTAATAAAGATAATAGAACTCATATAAAAAAATTATAATTTATTAAGCCTTAGTATTATGAATTTCTACAAAATTCTGATTATCTAAAACATATTCTTTATAAAATTTTACTATATCTTCAAGTTTCAATTTAGATATATTATTAATTAATTTATCTTTTCTGTCAAAAATATAGGTTTGAAGATTAATTTCTTTAATTATTCTAAAAGCTAATTGATTTAATCTTTTATCTGGTTCAGCAATCATATTGATTAAAGAAGTCTTTTGTGCATCAAATTCTTGATAAGTAGCTAATTTTTCTTGAAATGATTTTTGAAATAATTTAATTCTTTCAGCCAAATAAGAGCTCTCTTTAACAGGAGATTGAATCATAAAAATTAATCCATAAGAATCTAAGAAACTGAAACCAGATGAATTTACTAAATAACCTAATTGTTCTTTTGTTCTTAATTGATCAAAAAATGGTTCTCTAATTAAAGTTTCTAACATAGATAGTTTGGCTGCTTTCTCAAAATCATATTCTTGATTAAATACTTGATAGTAAAGACCAATAGCTTCATTTGTTTCATTTTTATTATGATTATTAAACTCTAATTTTCCATAAACAGGTTCTACTTTTTCAATGTTTTGATAGGTTGACATATCATAAGCCGTATCAAAATATTTATGAATATCAATAACTTCATTCGGAATCATATTACCAGTACTTACTACTTTAACATTAATATGAGAAAACATATTAGCACAATTATTTTTCATATCATCCAATGTAATTGAATCAATATTTTCTAGAAGGATATTATAATTCAAGAACTTTGAAGACCATTTATCCTTTAGATTATAAGTAATCATATTCCATGGTGCTCCTAATTTAATATTTTCTAAAGATTGTTTTAACTTTTCTTTAGTAACATTAAATTTAATTTGTTCTATATGTTCACAAAAATTAGTAATGGTTTTAAGGATTGTATCTAAAACGTAATTTAATTTTTGATTATAACCATCACAACTAATGGTAATACTATTATTCAATCTATCATTACTAAATTCATAATGATAATTCATTAGACTAGCATTGTACAATAATGGATTTAAAACATCTGCCCATAAGGTTGTCATCATTTCACTAATCAAATAATCTTTAACAGTCTTGTAAAAATTAGGAGATATAATTTGAATCCAATAAATAGCTTTAGGAGTTTTGAATTTATTATTAAAACAAGTCCAAAGTCTGATTCCTAAATTTCTAGCCATTACCTCTTTAGGTTTTTCAGAATTAACATAGTTTTTAAGAGACATATCATCAGGTAGATAAATATTTTTAGCAGGCAATTCTAAAGGCAAAACAGAGTATTCTATAATTACTGGATTTTCAATTAAATGGTATTCTGTACCATAATATTTTTCTTTAACATTTTTTCTTTTATCATTAGTTTTATTTCTAATAACAAAAGTAAGCATATTATCAGGTCTAATCATATCCATTATGCTCATAAATTGAGTTTCATCAAATGATTCAAACTTATAATCTCCGAAGAGTAAGTCATCAACATCATAGTATTCAAGTCTATTAGATAGAGCTACACTATAACTTTCAGCTTCTTGTTTTTCAGAATAATCAAATCTAATTTTACTAATTTGTTTATGTTCGTTAAAATATTCAATCCATTTTTCGTGAGTCTTTACCAGTTTTACATAATGGTAGACAATTGAAATAATTTCATTTACATTTTCTAACCCATCTAGAGTCAAATCAATATTTAATTCAAAAATATTAAAATTATAACTTTCATCTGATGAACCACAAGTTAAAGAACTAGCCCAACCCTTATTAGACAAATGTCTAAAGATACTTCCATTATTTTCATCACCTAGAATATTACTTATTAAACTCAATGATTTATTTTTGTAAAATGTTTTTTGATTAGGTAATTGCCAAAGTAATTTTAATCTATTAATATTTTTAACTGGTTTAACATAATAAGCATTTCCTAAAACTTCAGATGAATAAGGCATTTCGGTAGTAGAATATTCAACTTTAACATTTTTGTTTACAACATCAGAAAAGTATTTTTTAACTAATTCTTCAGAATGATCTAAACTATTTGGAGTAATCAAACACAAATGCATAATATTTGCTGAATAATATTTTTGATGAAATTCTAATAAAACATCTCTAACATTAGATTTCTTTAAAGTTTCTAAATTACCAGTTCCAAATTTATGTGCAGGATGTTCTGATCTAGCTAATTCACACATTAATTGTTGAATTCTCCATAAATCATTTTCTAAATTTTTGGTATTCTCTGAATCTACAGCATTAATTTCTCTATCAACAGAATCCTTCTTCATTAAAGGATCAATAAAGAATCTACTGTAAATATCTAAAATCTCTTCAAAACCATCATTTAATACTTCAAAATGATAAACTGTATTTTCAGAATCTGTATAAGCATTGTACGAACCTCCTAAAGCATCTAATCTTGCTTCAAAATGATTTTCATCTGGGAATTTTTCAGTTCCCATAAATAACATATGTTCTAAAAAATGTGCAAGTCCCGGAAAATCGGCTGGATCAGAAAATGATCCTACTCCCACATTAACTGATGCAGCTGACTTTTGAGTATCAGGATCAGATACTAAAATAACTTTCATCTTGTTATCTAATTCTAGATATCTGTATTGTCTATTATCAATTAATGATTTTTGTATGTTTTGCATTTTTATTTATATTCTTAACTAAATGTTTAAATATATAAAAAATCTATATTTCAATATTTTTAGATAAAATATATGATTACTTATCTAACATCCACAATTTTCTTATCTAATATCCACAATTTTCTTATCTAATATCCACAATTTTCTTATCTAATATCCACAATTTTCTTATCTAACATCCACAATTTTCTTAATTTGGTACTTGATCATAATTAGGTAAATTTCCCAAATATTTACAAGATTGATTTTCACCTAAAATTGGGGGTTGTCTTGCTACAAAGGTAGGAGCTAATGCTTGTAATCTTGCTAATAATTGATCCATAGGTAATCTCTCATTTGTTTCTTCTTGATCTCTTAATAAATTTTCACCAGGGGAATATAATTCAAATTCATTTTTAAATAAACAACATCTATTTAATTTACTACAAGGAAAAGAACATTGATTAATATTATTAGATCTACAATATTGTTTATAATGATGATTATATGTAGCATCCAAATAATTTAATGGATCTAGATCAGGACCTGGATTTGGTATAGGAGTATTATAAGTTAAAATTGGATTTTGTTTCAAATAATTATTATCTCTATTTACTAGAGTGATATAATGTTTCTTCTCTTTTCTAATTTTATCTCTTCTTTTAACTAGATTATTTTTTAATATGTCACCAATAGTAATAATTCTACCTAAGCAATTGAAATTGTATTTTATAATTAATCTATGTTTTTCTTTTAAAATATTTTTTAATTCTACTGAAACAATATTATCAATAATTAATTTAATTAAAGAAGTACTTTCTATAGAACCTACTGCTAAATATTCAACATTAAAATTAGATATTTCGTATATTGTTTTAAGAATAAATAATGTATTATTAAATTTTAATAAATTTGTCATTTCATTTACAAAATCAGACATCGACATATTCTGATTATTCAAATAATTTATTAAATTATTAGGTAAAAATATGTTATCTGGAATAGCATTAATATTAATAATTCGCAAACTAAATAAATTACCAAAAACATTAATATTATTAGTATTTATTGGAATACCATTAATTAATATTTCTCTAACAAAACTATAATATTGGCTAAATAAACTAAAATTTAATTGTTTACTTTCTGTCAAAAATTTGTTTTTTAATAATAAACCTAAATCTGCATAAAGGATCATTTTTAAATAATCAAAATTAACAATTTTAATTTTTTTAGTAAAATAATTAGCTAAATTATCAAAATCTCTTAATGTAGGATAATCTGGAAAATCCCATAAATTTCTATTTGGAAAATCTTCAGCAATTATTTTATGACAATTATCTTTATCATTATAATCAACCAAGCTAGTTATTGAATTTATTTCTTGATCATTTAGTCTTATTTCATGATATGGTAAACATAATCTTATTGGAAAAATATTAATCAATTGAAAAGAAGATATGCTATCATTTACGTTAATATCAATTGTTATACCACTTCCTATAGAATTATTAACTAAAAATTGATTTGTATAAACATCATTTTGATTTAAATTATATCTTAAAATACCTAATCTATCCATAATATTATTTATTTTATTGATTAAATAATCTATAATTTGTCTCAAATGATTATCGTCATCTAATTCTACATAAATATCTAAAGATGGAAATGATCCCTTATTTTTTAAATCTACAAAATTATTTCTTCTTTGATTATTAAAAATACAAATGTAAGCGAAAGCTGCTACATAATTACCAATAATAAAATTATAATTAGTACCAAGATTATTATTTATACCTTCAAATAAAATCGTAGTAAATGTCATAAACCATAAATAATTTTTTATTAGAATTAAATTTACAAAATTATCATTTATCAATCCATATGTTCGATTATTAAAATTATTAATTAATAATTTATCATAAAACATATTAGGTAACAAATAGTTATTTTTTAATCTATGATATCTTTCATAAGTTTTATCTGGTATTCTTTTTGGATCAATAATGGGATAAGCAAATTCAATCATTAAATTAGACATTAATAAATACTGATTTATTAATTTTATTTTTGGTTTCCATCTATTTTCATCATCAGGATTGTAATTTCTAATAATATTTTTTAGTACCTCTGGTATTATAATATCATCATTTAATCCTGCTGCAAAAGTATTTAAATCAGGAATATCAACTTCAAATTCTAAACAATTATTATTATTTAATATTTTATTCATAATAGTACTAGTGATGAATGTAATATCTGCTGCATCATGAGTACCTACATAAACTTTGAATGTTCCTAAATGTAATCCTGGTTTGGCTAAAGCATAGTCGAAATCTAAATCTTGATATAATGGATCAATTCTCAATTCAAATAATAATTTTGCTAATTTAACAGATTTATTCCATGGTTCTGTACTATAAAAATCATAATCAGGGTCTTGATCTGGTGTATAGATAGCATATGTTGGATCTCTTAATCTAATAGCCATATCTATTGCTGTGCCTCCATATAAAATTAATTGTTGATTCCAAGTAGTAGATAAAAATAATTCTAACAAATTATATAATTTACCTAAATTAGCAGGTCTAGTTTTTTGTCTGATAATATATTGAGCTTGTTCTTTTAAATATTTAGATATTTCAGCATCTTTTGATGAATAAATATAGTCAATAGATTTATTTCTATTATAATTCATATAATTATAATAAATATAAATTTTAAAAAAAAAAATTTATATTTATTTATTTATTTATTTAAATAATTGTAAAAGGGGTGTATAATGCATTTTCTAATTTAATATTAAAATAATCACCTCTTTCTAATTTATTAAGTATACTCATTTTACTGGCTACATATAATTTAGAACCTACTTTTTTTAAAACAATGTATCTATAAATACCTCTAAAATCATCGATTAATCTACCATATAAAAAGTAATTAGTTGGAATGTGGATATTATCTAATTCACCAATATAATTATATTTTTTAAAGATTTGATTTGGTACTTTAATTTTTTTTTTTATATAATTGTTTCTAGGTAATTTAAATAAATGATTAACTTGATTATTATCAAATAATTTGACTAAATATCTCTTATTATTTAAAATAATTGGATCATTCGAATGTAAATTAATTTTAGTATTTAAAATTTTCATTACATTATCTTTGTGATAAAAGTATTTGTATTTATTAATATTGGAATAATCTTTTTGCTTATATAATACAAATACTTCTTCATTTCCATCTTCTTTTTTATGTTTTAAAAAACCTACTTTAATTGCTTTATTTTTTGAAATTTTATTTTTTAAAAATCTTTTACATCTGAAATTTCTACAACCAAATTTTCTACAACAATTTAAATAATTATGTTGACTCATATAATTATCTGTACCTCTACTAAAAAATTTTTCTTTAATATTATTTTGTTTTAATAAAAAATACACAATTATTACAATTAATAAATAGTAAATCATATTTGTTTGATTTGTCATCATTATAATATAACAAAACAAATTAAATAATTTAAATTAATTTTTCAAAATCTGATTTAGAAATTTTATATTCATATCATTTTCATCATCTTTATTTCTAATAAAAATTAAGTCTAACATAGGATTCTTTAAAGATATTATTGTTTTACTTTTGGTTTTTTTTATTTCTCCTATTTCATCTTCTTTCTTTATTAAAATCCAACTTTTTTCATTCATAATTTTCAAATTGATATCATAATTTTTTAATATGTCAAATAATCTAGTCAAAATATGCAAAGATTTATCATCTTGATAAGATTCTAAAATATTATCATATATAGTTTGTTTAACTAATTCATTTTCTGCTTTTCCAAAATCACTATTCATTTTAAACCAAATCTGATTAATTTTTTGATCAATTTCATATTGATAATCTCTTATTAATGCATAAAAATTATTAAGATTATCTTTAATATTGGTTTCCATTGATAAGAATTGATCTTTTAAAAAAGATGTTCTTTCACTAACTTTAACTAATTCTTTAAAATGAGAATTAATTTGATTTTGTATCCAATCTAATTTGGTTCTATTTATTTCATTATTATTTAATTCAAACAGTCTATTCAAGACTAACATAGCAGCATCTATTTTAGACATTTCATTACTAACATGAGATACGAATATCATATGATATTCTTTATTATTATGAATCATTTTTTGATATGAAAGTTGAGAATGACCTTGAATACTACTCTTTAAAGAAATAAATAAACCAAAATTAATATTATTGAATTTTAAATCATATTCAAATTTATCAATTTCTTCTTTCTTAACTGTACTAGTATAATTTTTTATTTCTACTAATGTTTTCAACTTATTAGGAAACATCAAGATACCATCCCCTGAATGTGGAATATGTCTGGTTTTTTCATAAGACAAATCTTTATATTTAGTCGTTAAAATTTGATAAATAATATCTTCTGTTATTTCTCCTTTTTTATTAGAATTATTACTCAATCCTAAAAACTTTTCTAAAATATCAGACAAATTATCTAATTTTAAACCAACATCATTATCATCTAATTTTTCTTTTAATTCTTCAATTTGATTAGTTATTTCTTTCCTAGTTAAGGCTTCTAATTCAGATTTATATTTCATTTGATTATCAATTTCAGGATATAAAATTTTATATCCATAATCAAATACATTTTCTACAAATTTTTCCATCTCATCATCTTTAATTGTTTTTAATAAGGGATATTTATTTACTAATAATTTTAATTGAATTGATAGCTCATCCATTTTATTTTATAAATGGTATTTCTTTTTAAACCTTTTTTATAAAAAAAATATTGCCATATAAAAATGCCATACAATTTTAACTTTAAATTTATTAAAAATGAATTTTATCCTAATAGAAGAAATGGTTCAGCTACATGGGTTTCACCAGATAATAAATATTTATATTTATTTGGTGGTTCTGAAAATAGTAATGTTTATGATGATTTTTTAAAATATGATATTAATAAAAATAAATGGGAAATAATAGAAAATGATTTAGAAGAAGCTAAACCTGAATCTAGATTTGGATCAATACATTTTGTTTACAAAGACATATTTTATTTATTATCTGGTTTTGGTATTGATAATAAGACTTTACAAGATTTTTGGACATATAATTTAAATACTAATCAATGGACAAAATATAATGATATTGAATCCAATTTAGTTTTAGGAACATATGCATCTTATTGGTTAGTAAATAATAAGTTATATACTATAGGTGGTTTATCGATTAATAATTCAGAATTAGAAATAAATGATAAATTAATGATTTATAATTTAGATAATTTTGAATTAGAAATTATAAATTCATCTTTGATTAAATCAAGATTCAATGCTAATTTTTGGACCGTTAAAAACCAAGATATTAATTATTTATATTTATTAAATGGAATGAATTTAGACAAAGATAATGAATTTGTTCAAATTGATGATATGTGGAGATTTAATACTAAAGATTTAACTTGGGAAAATATTGATACTATACCTGATAATTTTAGACCCAAGAATTCTTGTTTAAAATTTCAATTAAATAATAAAGTTTATTTATTAGGAGGCGTTAATCAGAATAATGAAATATATGATCAAATATGGAGATTTAATCCGAAAAATAACAATTTTAAATTAATAAAGAATTGTAATGAACCTAAAGCTAGGGCAGATTCTGCTATTTGGCATGTTAATAATAAAATTTTTATTTATGGAGGCTTAGGTCAAAAATATCATCTTAATGATTTTTGGACTCTAGAAATTAAAAAAAACTTATTTTAAATAATATTAGAGAATACATATTATTTAAATAATTTATTCATCGCCTACAACAACACTTTGTTCATTATTACTTTGTTTAGCAACTAGATTACTTTTTACTTTGTTATGTGCGACTTTAATAACATAAGATTCGTCAATAGTAAAGACTCCTTGACTATTTGCTTTATTCAAAGCATTCCAAATTAAACTCATGCTATCATCAAGTGTCATATTAGCAAGATTTACGGTTTTTTCAGTATTTTCTAAAGATTGTGTTTTATTATCCATTTTATATAAAATATATAATAAATACTTTTTTAAATATATTAATTCAAAAATCTATTTTAAACTATTAAGTTTTTAGATTTTGATTTTTTTTTTTACTTGGTTTCTTTTTTTTAGAACCTTTAGATTTTTTACTCTTTTTTGTAGATATTTTATGAGTATTACTTATTTCTTCTAGATATTCGTCATGTTTTGATTTATACCATCTTTTATATTCATGCAAGAATTCATCAAGTTCTTTTTCCCAAATTTCTTTAATAGTTTTACTTTCAAGAGATTCTAATTCTGCTTTCTTTGAATCATATTCTTCATTTAGTTCATCAATCTTTTCTTTAGTTAGAGCAAATAGACTCATAGTTGTAATATAACTATAAGACTTTCCTTTAATATCATCTACATCTTTGCTCAATTCAGGAAATTCTAATTCAACTAGTTTATCAATAATTGATTGTCTAGTTTTATTATCAATAATGATTTTACCAGAAAATTTAAATTCAATGAATTTAACTTTATATTTCAAATGAAGTAATTCATTTTGAAGTCTTCTCATAATATAAGCTTTTCTTAGTTCATAACATTCAAGTCTCTTATCGTAAAAGTCCTTTATAATTTCTTGACCATTACTGTATTTTTTAATTGTACCATTAGCATTAAACAAATGCATATTGGTAATATTAATTTTTTTATTCAATTTGAGTTTCTTTTCTAGAGTATCAGCTTTAATGTATTTCCCTAGTTTATTTTCAGGAAAATGTAGAGTGAATTTAACTACTTTATCAGTATTATCGTCAGTAAATTTTTCAATAAAACCGGTTGTTTTCTTTTTACCATTCTTAGTTTTTTCTTCATTAATAATTAGACCATCCAAAAACTCTTTATAATTAGAAGTCCATTCACCAATAGGTAATTCACTAATGACTAAAGTATTTTCATCTTCTACATGATAAACACCCTTAACTTCATAACCAGATTTACCATTATGTGCTATAGTACCTTGATAATTTTGATACCAAGGAATCATATGTTTGGTATCTTTATCATTCATCAATCTTTTTATATTATCTACAATATCTAATGGATTGTAGCAAGGAATCTTAGTACTGAAACCAGTACCAATACCTTCCGAACCATTAACTAGAATCATTGGAATAATTGGACAATACCATTCTGGTTCAATAGAAACACCATCATCATCCATATACTTCAAAATTGCTTCATCTTCTTGTCTAAAGATCTTTTGTGTCAAAGCATTAAGCCTTGTCCAGATATATCTTGAACTGGCAGCATCTTTACCACCTTTTAATCTGGTACCAAACTGACCATCCGGATCTAAAATGTTAATATTATTAGAACCCACATAATCTTGTGCCATACCAATGATAGCACCCATTAACGATGCTTCACCATGATGATATGCTGATTTGTCTGATACAAAACCAGAAAGTTGTGCTACTTTAACTTCATCTTTATACAATTTTCTAAGAATAGAACCATGCATAATTTTTCTTTGTGAAGGTTTGAATCCATCCATAAGATTTGGAATAGATCTACTAGTATCATCATTTGAAAAGTGGATTAGATCTTTATTAATGAAATCTTTAAAAGCTACATTTTTTTCTTGATAAGTAATAATTTCATTCTTATCATAATTGAGCAACCATTCTTTTCTATCATCAGATCTTCTTTTGTCAAAAGCTAAAGTAATAGCATTAGTACAAAAATCATTGTAATCAATATTAATTACATTCTTTTTACTATTAGATGATTTGGAAGATTTAATACTTTCTTCACTATTTACCAATTCTTCTTCATCATTAGTACTATCAATAGAATCATCGTCGTCTGAATCATCAATTATTTCTCCAACTTCTTTTTCAAAGTCAGCCCAAAAGTAATTAATCAACTTATCTTCAATATCTACAAAATATTCTTTGGCTTCTTTAGAAGTCGATGTACCTAAACCCTTATAATACTTGGTTTTCCATCCACTTTTATTATTATCTCTCCAATTATCATAATCTGTTAAGTTATAAAATGTTTCTGTTTTATTTCCTTTAAAAGCTTTAACAATAGGTGTTGATAAAGAAGTCAAATACCCTTTTTTCTTCATTAAAGAAGGCCAAAAGTAATGAAAAAAGTTAAAAAGCAAACCTTTAATATGTGATCCATCAACATCTTGATCAGTCAGAATAATAATTCTACCATATCTAAGTTTATCAAAATTATCTTTACTAGAATAATCTTTATTATGTTGTAAACCAATAATTTGTTTTAGATTTTTAATTTCTTCATTTTCTAGTAATTGTTTAGGAGAAGCTTCTCTGACATTCAAAAGTTTACCCTTAAGAGGGAAAACACCATATAAAGATCTTCCAACAATACTTAGACCTGCCATAGCAAATGCTTTGGCGGAATCTCCCTCAGTCAAAATTAAACTACATTTATTAGAATGTTTAGAACCAGCTTTATTAGCATCTTCCAATTTGGGAACACCTCTTAAAGCTTGAACTTTTTTACCATCAGTTTTCTTTAAAGATGCTGTTTCTTTGAATCTAGCAAAATCCATAACTTGATTTACCAAATTTGTTTTCAATAGATTTTTCATAAATTTTTCACTAACTTCATACTTAGAACCAAATTTTGCAGATTTAGTTGTAAGAGCATCCTTAGTTTGACTAATGAAAGCGGGATTTTCAATGATTGTATTTACAAAAAATACTAAATTTTCTTTGATAAGAGATGGTGTTACTTTAATAGTTTTATCTTTCTTTTTGATATGTTCAATTAATCTTTTAATGATATTATCAACAATATATGATACGTGAGTACCGCCTCTATATGTACAAATCGAATTGACATATGATACACATTCACCTCCTTCATTAGGAGTGTACAACGCACATACTGCCCATCTATCATCTTCTTCATAAATTCTTTCAATACTTTCATCATAAAACATATTCACATATTGATTGAAATTAGGAATATCCATATGTTCTTCATTGAAATAAACTTTTACTTTATTTGTTGTTGTTGCAGCAATATCACATACTCTTTTTTGATACAACATAATAGTTTCATCTGTTATTTTTTTCATTTTGAATCTTTCTAAATCTGGATAAAAAGTAATTTTAACATATGATTTTTCTTTTGATTTTACTTTTTCTACTTCTGGTTCATTTTTAACGCTCATATTTTCTTCAAATACTTGTTTAAATTTCATTTTTGATTTTGCATCAAAAACTTCCACAATAAATTTTTTAGAAAAGATATTTGCAAGTTTTGCACCGTAACCATTTCTTCCACCAGTTGTTCTTTTTTCTGTATCATCAAAATTACTTCCAGTCAACATTTCTCCAAAAATCATTGAAGGAATATAAATACCATGTTCTTTATGAATCTCTACAGGAATTCCATTATCACCATTATTAAATATTGAAATCATATTTTCTTCTTGATTAATTTCAACTTTAATATCAGAACATGTTGGATCATTAATTGAATGATCTCTACTGTTAACTAGAACCTCATCAAAAATCTTATAAAAAGCAGGTACATATTTAATATTTTTCTTGATAAGTTTATCATCATTATAAACCCACATCTCTTCTTCAGTAGGATCTATATCACCTACATATGTATCTGGTCTTAATAATACGTGCTCTCTAGGAGTCTTTTTTTGATATTTTTGTTCGTTTGTTTTTCCAGGCATTTTTTGTATTTTAAAAAAATCATATTTCTTTATGTATTTGTTATAATATTATCAATTTTTTTTACATAGACTAATTTATTGTATATATTTACTAATTATAGTCTTGTTTTTAGATAGAAATATATAAAGAAGAATTATACTATTTAAACGAAAAAAGTATTCTATAAATAAATGTTAAAAAGATTATTACGTGTTAAAGAATTTTCAGATAAAAAACTAACCCCATTAAATTTAAAATACATATTTGACTTTGGTGTTCAAAATAAAATAAAAGATCAATCAATCTTTTTACATAATGAACTACCAATTAGATTAGCTAAAAGGGCTAATCAACTAGAAAAAATGCCAGAAGATATTGTTAAGTTAGATAACTTTCAAAAAATTCATGAATTGTATATTAATTCATTTGAAAGAATATTAGATCATCCTATTCCAAATGACGATAATAAAATTGAATCATTTACATATCTAATAACTGATATTAAAAATAAACATTCTAACTTAGAATTAGATTTATCTGATACAATTATAAAATATAGATTTGATTTGCCTAATAATTATTCAAAAAATTGTGAAATAATAGATAATGTCTTGAATAATTTTTATTTATCTAGAATTGGAATAAGATTTTTGATTGGTCAACATCAATCTATTTTTTATAATGATCATAAAAGTACAGATAGATATATTGGAACAATAGATAAAAAGTGTAATCCATATGATTTAGTTAATAATACTATTAATGATCTAAGTTCAATGTTTATTTTGGATATTGAAAATATAGATATTAATATAGATGGAAATAGAAATATTGAATTTATGAATATTCCAGAAAATACTGAATACATTTTAAGAGAAATTATTAAAAATTCTATTAAAGGTATAATTGATGATGATTTTAAAAATCCAAAAATAAATATTTTTATAGAAAAAGGTGATCAAGATATATTGATAAAAGTATCAGATAGAGGTGTCGGATTTAAAAGAGAATTGTCAGATTATGTATTTAGTTATATGTATACCTCGACACCTAATATTAGAAAATATTATGACAAACCAATTTTATCAGGATTTGCTCATGGATTAGGAATGTCAAGATTATATGCTAGATATTTAGGTGGTGATGTTAAAGTTATATCATCATCTGGTATTGGCACTGATGCTTTTATTCATTTGAAGTCTATTGATCAAAATGAAAATATCAAATAAAATTTATTAATTTATACATGTGAGTTTAAATATGGGGATACCTACAAAATCGGAAGTATTTAAATCAACTAAATCTTCTTTAGTTTTTCCCTGTATTATATTAGTATTAAGAATTAAATCATTTTTATCAAAACCTAAATTGAAACTATCTTTTTGTACAATATATTTATCAAATTCTGTAGATATTAAATAATCACCATCTTCGGCATTAGTAACACCTGCTTCTTTAGCATTTATAAATTTAAATCTTTTAGAAATATTATTTAACTCTAATAAACTAGAATTATCATTATATGATAAAAATAGATATCCTTGTGTGGTTGAATTATTGTATTTTATAGCATAATTATTATCACCAGGTGTAGATAAAACTAATTGATTTTCATTACCGGAAAAATTATTCGTAAAATCTTGTTTTTCAACTAACTGTGCTTTATAATATTTATTTGAATTATTATCTTCTAATTCTCTAACAACTAAAACTTTATCATTAGTAATTAATTCATATAAATTACTGTTACATGTACTTGCAAGTTGTGTCATTTTTTCAATAGTCTTATTTTTTTTTGTTAAACATTTTATTAAAATAAAAATTATTATTAAAGATAATAATTTATTTTCTCGTAAAAATCTTACTAATTTGTCAAACATTATATTAAAATATTAAGAAAATATTTTTATAATTATATTATATATGAGTAATAACTTTAATCAAATATTAGATAATTCTATTGATTATGTATTAAATAAAAACTTGGAATCATCTAGTATTATTACTTTAATAAAATCTAAAACTATTATAAAACAAAAAGAAGAAACACCAGAAGAAGAGAAAAAAAAAGAAAAAACTACTAAACTTGATTTTAAAGCTTTAGAAAATCAAATGATAAATAATCAATTTACTAATGATATAATTAATAAATTAAAAGAATTAGATAACTTGAAAGAAGATAACAAAGAATTAGATAACTTAAAAAAAGAATTACAAATAATATTTAGTAATGAATATATTTTTGAAGCTATTGAAACAATTAAACATAATAAATATTTTTTTAATGCTGATTTTAATAAAAATTTAGTAACAGGAATACTAGATTTAAAAGAAATATCTAAAATATTATCAAATAATTTATTATCTGTAGAACAAAAAAATAGTTTACAACCTAATCATGAAAAAACTGTTACAAACACTTTAAATGAAGAAAAAGAAGAAAAAGAAGAAGAAGATTCAGATGTAGAATTAGGAGAAACTATAACATCTAGTTTTGAATCTACTATGAAATGGGTAATTGTAGCTGGTATAGTAGTTGGTTTATTTATTATAATTTTCTTAATTATAAAAAAAAATAATAATAAAATGAATAATTTAGCAAAGCTTAGTACAAATATTAAATATGTATCAACATTATCAGATGATTCAATAACCGGTTCAATAGTTGATTTAGGAACTGAATTATAATTCTAAAGAATCTTTTTTAATATCATACAATTTGGTTTTATCTACAATTTTGTCGACTAAACCAACTTCTAAACATTTTTTAGAATCCCACCATATATCATGTTTTAAAATTTCCTCTAATTCAATACCTTTTAATTTAGTTTTATCAGTATAAATACTTTTAATTTTTCTCATTAGTTTATTTAAGTTTTCCATTTCTTCTTCTAAATCTGCCATTTTACCCCAAGTAGAAGAACTTAATTGATGAATTAACATAAAACTATTTTTTGTAATTACTCTGTAATCTGCTACTACACTGATTAAAGTAGCTGCACTGGCAGCTGCACCTTCAATTATAGTAACGATTGGTACTGGGCAATTAATTATTGTATCTATAGTAGACATTGCAGCAAAAACACTGCCTCCAAAGCTGTTTATGTGAATATAAATATAATTATCTAGATTTTGAAAATTATTTCTATTAGTCATTAGATCATTAGCTACTTTTCTAATTTCCATATTTAAATTCATACAACTTTTGGTATTTACACCTGAATAAAAATAAATATGATTTCTAACTGAATTGACTAGGGTAGTTTCTGTTAATCCATCCCAAATATATTTTTTTTTTGTTTTATCGTCAACATCTTCATTTTGATCTGATTCTGAACCTAACGATATCATTGAGTATTTTCTCTTTTTTAAATTCCAATTATATTCCATATATATAATTAATATTAGATATTTTTATATATTAAAGAATTATTATGTTAAATACTTAAATGAAATCTGTTCATCAGGATAATAATTATATTTCTAAATTATCTAGTAATATCAAATTAGAAGACTATTCTATACCAAAAAAAAATAAAAATCTTCAAAATATAGTTGAAGAAAAAACAACATTAATTAATATTGATAGTAGATTTAGAATAAGTGATCCAAAAAATATTATTAAAAATGATTTCAAAGTTTTAACTCCAAATCCATTAATGGTTCAAAAAGATAGTAATTCAATAAGAATATTTGAAAAGAGTCATGAATATAAAGTTGAAGACAAAATTGTAGTAAAAAATATTAAAAATAAAAACAACATATTTAGTAATGGTTTAACTTTTCTAAAAGATTCTTTTTATGTATTAGTATATCATAAAAATCATAATATTAATTTAAATTATAAAAACTATAATAGTACATTTGAAATAACATTATCATCTGTTACTGGAATTTATGATGATAATTATATTGATAATGTTCCTATTAATTTATTAAATACAATTCATGATATTATTGTTTATAGTGATGATATTATTGATATTTTATCAATTAAATCAGGATATAAAGTTGTTGTTGATAAAATGTATAATTATTTAGAATATTTAAAAGAAAATCAAACTGAAAGATTTGTTGATATTCTTAATAATTATTATTTAATCAAATTACCAATTAAATATAAAAATATTAATTCTCAAATAGCTTTAACAACTGAGACAAATAATACAGGAAATGAATTTCAAACTTTCACTTATCCAGGAAATACTAAAATTGAAATAAATAATATTGGTGGAATTGCATTTAATTTAATTAATGCTAATTACCCAATTAATTATTTACAAAAACAAGGTTTTCATACCATTACTAAAGTAGAAAAGGATTATTATTATTTCGAATCTTCTATAAAAGCTTATAAAACTATTGAAGAAGCTGGAGGTATTAATGTTGTAATATCAAAAGTTATTAATTTTGTAGAAGGATATCCTAATTCCAATAACTATAAAATATTATTAAAGAAAACATTTTATAATATTAAATCTATTGAATTAGTTAGCAGTGAATTTCCATCTACTGAAAAAATTATTAAGGAAGATGGTCAATTAAAAAATAATGTTCTTCAATGGCAAAATATTGAAGATGGTGATCATATTTATTCTATATCAATTCCAAAAGGTAATTATAATAGATTAACACTAGCAAATATTATTCTAGATAAGATGAATAATATAGAAAGAGTAATAAGTGATACTAATTTTAAATATTATCACTTTTTTGAATTAAATATTGATATTTCTACAGATGAAGTAATTTTTAATTCATATCAAGAAGTAACATTATCAAAACCATTTTCACTTGAATATGTAACTTTAAATAATGAACAAAGAATTATTTTAGTTATAAACCATCCTAATAATTCAGTTGCAGTAGGAGATGAAATTAAAATTTCTGGTGCTAAATCTACAAATGGTATATCTGCACAATTTATTAATACAACACATATAGTATATGAGGTAGATACTTCAAATGATAATTATTCAATATTACTTCCCAAGATAAATATTTCTGCATCAACAACAGATACTTCAGGTGGTGAAAGTGTTGTGATAAGAGTAGGATTTTTAGTTAGATTCTTTTTTAATATCAAAAATTCACTCGGTTCTATTTTAGGATTTAGAGATGTTGGTGAGGATTTTGCTATTACTAGATTTTCTAATAAAACTTCTAACAAAGATTCTTATGAATTAGAAGGTGTTACATCTGTAAATTTAAATTCAGCCGGTTTAGAACAAAAAATTGATAGTAATATTTTGAATTTTACAGGTGATAATTTGTATATTTATATGATTCTTAATGATTTTTCTAATATTATTACAAGTAACGAAATTAATAATGCATTTTCCAAGATTCTATTAACAGGAAATCCAGGTGATATTCTATTTAATACTTATGTTCAAGCTATCAAGGAATTTGATGAACCTTTAGCTCAATTAAATGAATTAAATATTAAATTTGTTTATCCTGATGGTACCTTGGTAGATTTTAATAATATTAATCATTCATTTACTTTATCAATTGTAGAACAAATTAATAGACCCACTAATACTTTATTAAATACAAGATTCGAATTTGATAATAATTCTGTTGTCGAATTAGCAGATGAAATCGAATAAAATTGAAAAATATTTTTATAAAAAACATTAAAACGTGTAAGAATATTAAATGCATCCAAAATACGCTGAAATTGATAACAACCTATATAATAGCTATAATTTTAAAAATCAATGCATTAATTATCTGGTAAAGGAAATAATCTATTCCAAAGATATAAAATATATTAATCATAATATGATGGAAATGGTAACTAAATTTGATAAATTTTTTAATGTTACACAAAAAGATAATTATGAAATGATTTATGTCATAATTATATTTGATGAGTTGATTAAAATTAAAGATAATTATTTAAATTTAATAGAATTTTTAATTGATAGAAAAATAAACAATAATCTTGATTTTATTGTTAATTCTGAATATTTATTTTACATAATTTGCCTTATTGTTGGAAAAAATTATGATGACGAATCAATGTTGAATAATGATTATCATAAAATCTTAAAAGAAAATTATACCATAAAAAATATTAATATTATGGAATCCAAAGTATTAACATTAATGAATTTTCATTTTAAACTTAGATATCTCGATGATTTCTTTGATTATTACAAAATGATTACTTTAAACTTACAGTAATCTAATCATAACATCTATGTGTCTTTTATTATTAATTATAAATCTAGCATAATTATCAAATATTTCTTTCAAGTTAGTAATTATTAATTTATAATTTAATGCATAGTATGGAATTAAATATTTATTTATATAAGTTAATGATTTTGAATCATCTGTAAATACTATTTTGGTATTTAATCTTAACATTTCATTTACTCTTTTTAGAATTTCTTCTACACCTTCATAATCATCTGGAGATACATCCTTATAATTAGCTTTAATATTTAATACATTCTTAACAATTGTATCATTTATTTCATTTTTTATATAATCATCTAATTCATATCTTTCTTCAATATTAGTAGGAATATTAAATACATCATCTAACATATTAAACAATAAATTAAAGTAAGTCTCTTCGGTAACATGAACAATAGGATCAAATGGTACCGTCATTCTTAATTCTTCAAATATTATATCTTTAATAGACATAGTAAAACCTTCAGCTAAAATATTTTTAGTAATATGTTTGATAAAATCAAAAGATGTTTCTAATAATTTATTGGAATCAGTAAATTTAGGTTTATTTAAATATTCTGTAAAGTCAATATATAATTTATCATAAAATTTTTTAATAACTCTTAAATGGGCTAATTTCCTATTTTTATCATTGTCTTCTAAAATTGATTTTTCTAATTTGACTAATAATAAATGGAAATTATTAATATTATTTAATAATTGGTCATCATTCAAATATATATCCCACATTTTGTTATAACAATGACTATCAAATTTAGTAGGTCTAGAAGGTATCATAAAATTGATTTTATTGTAATTTTGAATTACTGTATTGGTCAATATATTTACATCTGAATTAAATCTTTCTCTAATTCTTCTAAAATCTGATAAATTACCCACAACTAAATCATCTATATTATTTTCTAGTCTATTATATTGATTTTGATATTGGACTTTTTCCCTGAGTTTTTCCTCTCTCATCTGTGTGTGTATTCTTAATTTTCTTCTTAAATTCTGTTTTCTATTTCTTGGTAAATTATCAATATCTCTTTGTAAACTATTAATTGATGAATCTAAATCTAAAATTATCTCATCTAATTTATCAATATTTTTTCGATACTCTTTAATTTGATATTTTACAACATGTAATTCTTCTCTTTCTTCTAAAATATTATTTACATTTGTATTATCATTTAATATATCTAAAATATGATATTTTGAAATTATATTATTTGTTAATAAATTCTTTTCTTGCAACAAATTAAATAAATTTTGTTTATCTTGGAAATTCCAATTTTGGTTGTAATCCAAATTTCTAAAAAGAATCCAATGATTGATTAAACCCATCATCATACCATATCCAGTTTCAGTA
>Ga0209534_10000591_pt1 | contig 41743 bp, 36 predicted proteins | sample COG_07_FD_184751 | JGI IMG/M metagenome (GOLD analysis project Ga0209534, IMG submission 184751) | Pelagic Microbial community sample from North Sea - COGITO 998_met_07 (SPAdes) (version 2) | ecosystem: Environmental > Aquatic > Marine > Neritic zone/Coastal water | place: Helgoland, sampling...
AACTTTTTTCTAAAAAGTTTTTTTTTCCTAAAAAGTTTTTTTTTTGTCTAAACTTTTTTCTAAAAAGTTTTTTTTTCCTAAAAAGTTTATTTTATTTTTGTTAAAACTTTTTTCTAAAAAGTTTATTTTAGTAACATGCACGACGCTTCTGTTTTTTCCGATGTGTTCGTTTATTAAATTTAAACCACCACCCTGTTTTATTGGTTCTTTTTCGCTTTGTTTTATTAAGAGGTTTAAATTTTTCTTGATCCTTCTGACATTTTTTTAAATAGTTATTATTTTTAGATAATTTAGCATTTTTTGGCAACTTAAATAATCGTCCAAAACTTTTTTTAAATCCTTTCATTTAATATTATGATATAAAAAAAAACTTTCTGTCTAAATATTAATGAAGAATCCATTTAATGAAAACGATTTTAATAGTGGCGATGGTATGCTTACCTCAGTATGGGGTCCCAGTTTATGGCATTCGCTTCATACTATAAGTTTTAATTATCCTGTAAAACCCAGTAAATTAGAAAAGAAAAATTATTATGACTTCTTTATGTCCTTAAAGAATATTTTGCCTTGCGGATATTGTCGTGAAAACTATGTCAAAAATATTAAATCTGTACCTTTAACTATGAAAACTATGAAGAATAGAGAATCATTATCTAAATGGTTGTATGAACTGCATGAAGAAATTAATCGGATGTTAGGAAAAAAATCTAATTTATCTTACGAAGATGTTAAACTTAGATATGAAATGTTTAGATCACGATGTCTTGGAAAAGCTTCTAAAAAGAATAAACATTCTAAAAAGAATAAGAATACTAAAGTAAAAGAAAAAGGGTGTGTTAAACCATTATACGGTAAAAAATCAAAGTGTGTTATCAGTATTGTACCAAAAAATACCAAGTGTAAAACTTTTAATATTGATAAACAGTGTATCCTTAAGAAATAATTTTATTTAGTTCTGTCATTATTGATTCATGATAAACACATTTATTTAATTTATTATTTGCATAAATATTAGCCATTTTTAAATGGTAGTCCATTTTTAAATGGGATCCATTATTTTTGTGTGATTGTGATTTAAAACTATTACTTAAGAATTTACATTTTGTAAAATGAAATTTATTACTTTCATTATCCATTTTTTTAATTAAATATACATTATCATTATCTTCAAACATATTAAATATTAATACTAATAATTATTTAAATCAATTTTTTTATTCGTATAATTTCTTAAATTATTTAATATTATGTATCTAAATGTTTAATATTTGTAATATGCTTCCTAAAGATTTAATGGATAAATGTGAAATATCTGGATTAACGAATAAAAAGAAAGATGAGCCTTCTGTAAATGAACTTTTAAATTCTAAAGTATCTTTAGAAAAAAATACAGAAATCATTAATTCTATAGTTAAACTTAAAAAAGAACAAACAGTCGCCGCCGAAAATGTATTTGATGATTTAGAAGTATTTAAAGGTGGTGATTCATTAGAAAATTCTATATTTAATGTTATAAATAAAACACACACTATATTTGGATCAATCCATCTTAAAAATATGCTTGAAAATCCAACTAAAGATATTAGCATTCTTAAGAATCGGCAAAATATCTTAAATAAAATATCAACAGAATTAATTTTAAAACTCAATGAAAAATTGGTTAAACTTAAGGATTTAGAAGAAGATGTAATGTGGCTATTAAGAGAACGTAATCCTGAAGAATTAAAATTAATTGATAGTGTCTATTTTACAAACAAATATTTATCAATGCTTAACACTAATGAAGACATTATGTCGATTTACTCAATGTTTACCATATTTTTTGCTCCTATTTATGGTATAGTTTCACCAATAGTATTTTTTATACTACCATATTTGTATTTGTATTTCTTTGCAGGAGTAAAATTTAGTTTTAAAACATATCTTGATATTTTTAAGGTCAGTATATTAGGTGGATTCAATATATTTTCAGGATCTAAAAATAGTACTATAACTAAATATTTTTCAGTTATGCTTTCTATAATAATCTATTTCCAAAATTTTATGAACACTATTAAAGCCGCCAAAAGTAATCACAAAATTATTAATGTGTTACACACTAAATTATACAAGCTTAATACTTTTATGACTGAATGTCAAGAAGTATTTAAATTAGTTAAAGAGATATTTAAACATGATGAAGTCGATTTTTTTGATAAATGTATTGATAATCAATTATTTAAGGGAGATGCTTCTATGCTTTCTAATAAAGGAAAAGTATTAGTAAGTTATAGGAAAATTCAAGAAACCGAAAATTTTGTTGAAAAATATAAGACTTATTTTAATATGTTAGGAGAAATTGATGCCTATTTATCAATTGTCTCTTTGGTGCGTGATTTTAATGATAAGAATTACAATATATGCTATACTCGGTATGAATCTAATGTTAAACCCCATATTAAACTTAGTGGTTTATGGCATCCCTATTTAGCTAAAAATAAATCAAATGCTGAAGTGGTTTGTAACAACGTAGAGTTAGGTGGCTCTGCGAAGAATCCAAATAATATAGTGCTGACGGGTCCTAATGCCGGCGGAAAATCAACCTTTATTAAAGCGATGAGTTTATCATTATTATTTTCACAAACATTCGGTATTTCATTTTCTAAAGAAGCGTATATTACACCGATGACCTTAATTAACACTTACCTTAATATTCCCGATTGTAAAAATAAAGAATCGCTGTTTGAAGCCGAAATGCACCGCGCACGGAATCATCTTAACAAACTTAAAGAACTTGGGGAACAAGAATTTTCATTTATTGTGATGGACGAAATATTTAGCAGCACAAATCCTGAAGAAGGTATATCAGGAGCTTATGCTATTTGTAATAAATTAGCTGAATATGATAATTCGATTGCTGTCATAACAACCCACTTTAATTATTTAACAAATTTAGAAAAAGGTGGAAACTATAAGAACTACAAAATACCTATAAGCAGAAATGCTGAAAATGAAATTGTTTACCCTTATCAACTTGAATGTGGTGCTTCCGATCAACACATCGCCCTTGAACTATTGAAGAAGAAAGGATTTGATCATGATTTGGTTGAAGACGCCCTAAATGTTTGCGATACACTCAAAAAAATAAATAATAATGATTCAGATAAAGCTAATGAATTAGATGATGCTGATGAATCTGCTAATACTGATGATTCTGTAGTTGAAGCTGATGAAGAATTAATTACGTCAGATAATGAAAATAATGAAGTAGAATCTAATAGTGATTCTAATGAAGTTAATGAAGTTAATGAAGTTAATGAAGTTAATGAAGTTAATGAAGTTAATGAAGTTAATGAAGTTAATGAAGTAGAATCTAATCGGAATGATGTAGATGCTTCAAATAGTGGTAATGCTTCAGATAATGATGTATAAGAACAAAATAATAAGCTCTACATAAATTCAAATTTTGAAATAATGTTGTTTATTCCACAGCAAGGGTCACCCATTATATCGACAGGATATTTTAAGTTTAAATCATCCAACCATTCTGTGGCATTTGTATACGTTCTTTCTTGTTTATTATTTGTCCATTTGAATTCCGTTTCGTCTCCCGTTGGTATACTAAGGGTCATCCGTAAGTGTTTTTCCCCCTTCCCCTTCCATATTATCATTAATGTATTATTATATCTTATAAAAAAATAACTGCCGGGGTGTGGTATCTCTTTCATGAATGTATCCTGTGTTTTTATAAATGTGTGTTGTTGATTCCTGTTTACTTTAAATTTACCATGATAAAATTGTTTTAGATGTCCAGGGATAAAAGCGTTTATTTTTTTTTCCATTTCGTCTTCAAATTCTACTTCCTCAAACGTTTTATTTTGTGTTAGCGATACTATGCCAGGGCTAAATATCTCCGCACCTCTCATCTCCGGGACGAACACTATTTCGTCTTTCGCGATAGGGACTGCTTGGTACGTCGCCGCATCCGCCTTTGCCGCCGCCGCCTTTGCCGCCGCCGCCACCTTCGCATCAGGGACTGCTTCGTACGTCGGCACCTCAGAAATTTCACCATCCCCATTTGAAGCGGACTGCTCATCTGGGTTTGGCTGTAGCGCACCAAAAGCCATGGAGGCGCCCGCCACATATGGCGATGCGTAGGTTGGACCGTTGCTCTCTAATTCAAAATAAATAGGATCAAAAATGCCCAAAGCTTTTTTTATATTTACCACCACCTCATCTGCGGTGGCGGCCCGAGATTCGGTTGCTTGGATGGGGTGGACAAGTGTTTTAATATGGCCTATTATTATGTTATCATCAGTTTCTTTCTTACATTTTTCATCCCTGTTGTATTTCAATTTTTTTCCACCACATTTATTCATTATATCTATATCATTAGCAACAATATCAACAAAATTATATATTTGTATAGCGAGGTCCTTGGTGTTATTATTTATCATTAAATTCTCTAATGTATTTATCCATGAAGTTAATAATTTGTCTAATTTATCTATAAATTGAGTTTGTAATGATGCTTTCTTCTCGTACTTACTATGACCTGGAGGGTTCACGGTCCAATTCGGAATATATTTGCCAATCAATATTGCGAGACGTAGACAATTTTTATCTTTATTCAAACATCGACCACCTCTCTGTTTCCGAGAGTTTACTTTACGTCTCTTAAGTTTTATTAAACTTTTGTTTGATCCACCATGAATTCTTTTTCTTGACCCTTTTCTTACATTTTTATTAATTCTTTTTCTAGAATTAAATCGCTTTTTGTTGAACTTTGTTTTGGAACGCATTTATAATATATTTAGAAATAATTTAAAAGAATTTAATTACCACTATGAAATTAAATTCTATAATTAATGAGGAAAATATAGATTCATAATGAAGTTAGTGATTTACTAGATAATAAAAATGAAGCAGAATATAATCGGACTTAAATACAAATGGGCTGATAATTTGTTGTATACCTCAACAAGGTTTATCCATCCATTGGACTTGATATTTTAATTTTAAATGCTTCAACTAAAAATTTTGGGATTATTAGTTCATAAAATTGTTCGCTGCCGTTGAAGATTGGTATTAAATTCGTCTAATATTTTGCTCTTAAACACCTCACCCTTGAACTCTTGAAAAAGAAAGGGTTTGAACATGATTTGGTTGAAGACGCCATAAATATATGCGATACACTCAAAAATAAATAGTGATGAAGAAGACTCTAATAATGAAACTATAGGTGAAGATAATGATATGGTAAATCGTTTAATTGACGAAGTTAATAATGAGAAAACATAAACTTATTTTAAATAAACTGAATAAAATTATTCTATATTAATATTATAAATGAGAAAATTACGTTTAACAAGAAGAAAAGTTATGTCAATTCGTGGTGGATTGAGAAAAAGAAGAACTTTGAGAAAAAGAAGCATAATGTGTAATAGTAATAATGGCATTAATCATAAAATGTGTCTTGGTACACCTAAAGTTAAAGAACATCAAGTAAAACCTGCATATAAAAATAAAAAATTTTTTGGTTGTGGAAAAGTAAACATAGGACTTAACCGAATTGTAGTGGGGAAGTCACTTAAACTCCCATACATTACTAGGAAAGGTGGTAAGAACTTATTTTCTAAAAAATATAAATGTGTAGTAGCATTTGATTTTGACAATTGTTTAATGAAGGGACATTGGTTAAGTAAATATTTAAAAACTAATATAACATCCTCTAATTTTACTGATGATATATTGTTTGGGGATTCATATGGTTTTGGTCTAAACAAATCAAAAATTTTAGAACTATTTAATTTTCTAAATAAACAAAAACATGTATTAATAGCTATTGCTTCATTTGGAAGACGTGATATTATATATTGGGTATTAAATTATCTTGGAAATCATCTAGATAAATATGATGGATGGAAAAAAAAAACACACTATGCAGACAACATTTATATAACTACACCAGGTGATTTTAACGACCTTCAAGGAAACTCTATTGAAGATGGGTTTGATACACTCAGAAATAAAAATCCACAACTCAAAAAAATATGTGTTGATGTTTTTAATGACATTACTAATGACAGTCTTAAACGTATTATATTTTTTGATGATAGTCCAACAAATATTACTAAAGCTAATGAATTAGGAGTAACAGTTTCTAAAGATGATAATGGTAAACCAAAAATAAGTGCTCCAATAGATGAACAAACAATTAAAGATATTAAAAAACATGTAAACGATTATAAATCATAAATTTTTAAATTTTTATTTTCATAAATTATTTAAAAATAATTTAAAGAATTTTAGCAGAATTTATTTACCACTATGAAAATTAATTTTATTGTGAATGAAGATAACTTGGATTCCACCACAGATGCTAATATTATGTCGTTTTTATTTAAGAAACTAAAGGATAAAGTAGACATTAAACTTGTGAATGTCAATAATTTTAAATGTGAAAAAGCATCTATTAATATATTTTTTGGCTGCATCAACAACGTTTTAAATGATTATGCCAAAGCGAATATATGTGTTCCAAGTCAAAATTCATTCTTTAAGGAATGGACTAAACATTTAGATAATTTTGATCTAATTTTAGTTAAAACGCGATACATGGAAGAGATGTTTAAAACTTATGTTTCGGCAGAAAAGATAGCCTATGTTGGATGGCGTAGTACCGATATGTACAGTTCAGTTGATAAAGAATTTGATGAATTCCTCTTATATTGTTATAATGATAAATTCACTAATTATCAGCAAATAATAGATTCGTGGGAACCGCATTACCCAACACTAAATATTATAAATGGTAGTTTATTTAATTTTAAGAAGAAACAAGATAATTTAAATTATTTAGGCAAACTAACACAAAATGAATTTGAAAATTTGTATAACCGATGCGGTGTCCACCTTTGTTTAAGCTCAATTGAAAGCTACAGTCACACTATTAATCAATGTGCACTTTCTAAATCAATTCCATTATATGTTAATGGGGGACCCATGAGTGAAATAGTGAATGCCGAAGATTGTTTTCCATTGAAAGGCAAAAAGAAAAAAATCAGCAATTTACTAGGTTCTAAATATGATTATTCAACTGATGATCTTAAGGCTAATGTAGAAAAAGTGCTTAAGACCAGCGAAAATACACTTACTAAGATGGGAGAAAATAATCGTAAAAATGCATTACGGAATCATGGTATTAGTGACGATTTATTTAAAAATGCATTGTCGCCATTCATGAATAAAGTGCGGTCTAATCCTAGTCAAAAGTCTAATGACGTTGTTAGCGATGAGCTACCAAATGTAAGTATTGTCACATTAACACACAATCGAAAACATTTGTTTAAATTGGCGATTTACAACTTTAACACTTGCGATTATCCACGTAATAAAGTGGAATGGGTAGTATACGACACAAGCAACGATGATGAAAAAGTGGCAGATATGCTTCCAGACGAAGCTGAAATGCGTGATCTCAATATTAAATATATTCACGATAATAGTCAAATTACGATTGGTGAAGCACGTAATCGGGCTTGCTCTAAAGCAACAAAAAACATTATTGTATTTATGGATGACGATGATTACTATTTTCCACAAAGTGTGACTAAACGTGTTAATGCTTTAATAAATAATAGTAAAAATATTGTAGGAACACGGTATCTTGCTAGCTTGGCGATTAATAAGGTAATTTCTTACATGAATGCACCAGCGCTGTATTCAAGCCTTGGAACATCGGTTTCACCAGCTACTCTATGCTTTTACAAAAATATATTAACAGATTCCATTAAATTTGATGATGAAAACATTAATGAATGTGAAACACTCTTTAATTCAACAGATTTATCGTTGTTTAAAGAGCTTGGATGGGAAGAAATCATAGTTTCAATTTCGCACAAAAATAACATTACAAACCGTAATGTTCCAAATTCTAAACCTAATGGATGCCATTACGGATGGAGCGATAAACTCCTCAAATTTATATTAGAGCTTGATGACTAAAAAGCTTTTTTAAAAAGCTTAGACCAAAAAAGAAACTTTTTAGAAAAAAGCTTAGACCAAAAAAGAAACTTTTTAGAAAAAAGTTTAGATCAAAAATAAAAAGAAACTTTTTAGAAAAAAGTTTAGATCAAAAATAAAAAGAAACTTTTTAGAAAAAAGCTTAGACCAAAAAAGAAACTTTTTAGAAAAAAGCTTAGACCAAAAAAGAAACTTTTTAGAAAAAAGTTTAGATCAAAAACTATTATTTACGTTTTGTTATAAGCTACATAATGGATTGATTCATCAGGATATAAAGATGGATTACATCTGAAAGCAATATCTGTTACTGAACCTATAAAACCATCTAATGATTCATCACCATAATTTCCATTCCCACCATTAGACAATGGATCCCACGCATTCATAAAACAACATTCTTCCAATCTTATTATTTTTGTTTCTTTTGGTAATTTTTCAATCACTGTTCCTATGTCCACACTAAAAGGTTCACAATCATTATCATTTATAATAAATCCACCTTTATTAAAAATATTAGCATCATTCCCTTTAAATAATGGATTATTAAAGGTATATCCATCGAATACATGAATTCCTTTATATGTCCCTAAATATTTAGTGTTTCCATACCTACCACAACCAAATAATGATTTAGTTTCAAATTTAGGCGTCAACTTCATTTTTTCTAATATGTTCTTTCTTATTTTATCATATAGATTATAACCTTTCTTATATGCACTACTATATAGTGGAAACCCAAACGCTGCTGTTCCAACACCAGTTAAAAATATTGCCTTTATATTTGGAGTATTAGGAGTATTAGGAGTATTAGGAGTATTAGGAGTGGCAGCAGCAGCTTGTGCGTAGCTTAGAGACGGGTCTTTATTTTTTAATAAGTCTAAAGACATAGTTATCATATGTTTTTGAAAATCATATATTTTTTTAAAAATGTCGTAAGATAAGTATGAATCGGTTAAATCCTCTTCATTCAGACCTTTTGATATATCAACAGCAGCAGCAGTAGGAGCAGCAGTAGGAGCAGTAGGAGCATCATTAGTATCGTCTCCTTCGAGTTTCTTAATATATTTATCAATAACTGCATTTGCTTTTCCTTCCAATTCTTTAAATGTTGCATGTTCTTCATCTGAGCGACCATCCATTTTAAATATATTTGGTTTCATTAAAGTATAATAAGCATTTAACAGTTTGTTTGGTACTTCTGTTGGTACTTCTGTTGGTACTCCTAACGTTTGAGTATTGACATTTAATTTTAAATTGTGTAGTGCTTTAATAGCATCGCCTATAGTGTTCCAATCACTAAAACTAAATTTGTGATGATCCGGAATTGCATTCATTACTGCATTAATATTGTGTATATCTGTTTTTAATTCTGTTAATGTATACCCTTGTTTTTTTTTTTTTAAATATCCGTATAATATAGAAGCCATATCAACTTGTGTAGGTGAATCTCCTGCTTGTCCTATAGCATGTATAAAATTAATATCTTTTAATACTGAGCTGCCAGCTTTCCCTAATATAACCATTGGAGTATATGGAGTAAATACACATACATTAGGAGGGACAGTAGGAAGGACAGTAGGGTCCCCCTTGTCGGACAGCAAACTGTTCAAAAATTGTTTTTCGTAAGGTGCTATTTCAACATTTGTGTCTTCCATATATTTCCATGTTTCTGTCTTTTTCTTACTCAAAATAGGGAATAATTTTTTACCGTTACCATCATCTTCACCAAATGAAGAATGAAAACATCCCCCTTCTATATTAACTGGATTCCTATCTTTCAATAAAACAATTGCTTGTTCTCTGACTGTACCTGTACCTGTACCTGTACCTGTACCTGTACCTGGAGGTACTATAGCTGTTGATGAAATATATATTTTTGATGGGTTGCCGTTTGGGTGTAATTGTGTAATTACGTTCTTTTCATCAGGTTTATTATTATCCACTGATATTAATAACTCATAATTTATTGGTGATGGTGTTCTACCAAATAAACTAATATTAGGAGGACATGTCCTGTATCCTCTTCTATTTATAGGATAAGAAGTTATTTGTGTTTCAATTAGGGGTGTTACTTTAGACAAATCAAGAGTACCAGAACCACCTTTCATTTTTTTACTTATTCTACGTCTTCTTTTTCTATATTTGGTTCCTCCTCTCATTTTTTTACTTATTCTACCTTTTCTTTTTCTTAAACTTATTCTACGAATTGACCTAATATTCCGTTTTTTTGAACGCAAATTTTTCCGACTCAATCTTCCCATTTTTATACTATAAGCATAGAAAATAATATTAAGAAAAAGAACCTTTTTAAGAAAAAGGTTGACCAAAAATTAAAAAAAAGATTAGATTTTGTTAAAACTTTTTTTAAAAGTTTATCTAAAGATTAATTACATTATCTTAAATAAATGTATTTGTATCTAATTTTTGCAAGTTTTGCCACTAAAGGTAATGCGCATGTATGTCAACAATTTAATTCATTAAGTAGTTGTATCGATAATCCTTTATGTCAATGGTGTAATACTACAACTAATACGAATCTATTAGGGAATTATAGTGTAACTCATAGTCTATATAATGTTAATAATAGTGGAACCTGTAATATAAATACTCAGTGTTTTTATAATAATACTGAATGTGTAAGTAGTAGCCAGCTTAATTATATGTGTTCCTTATTAAATTTTTTTCTAATAATGGGATTATTCTTCATATTGTTTTCATCCATGTTTTATATATCATATATAGCAAAACAAATTATAGATAAATATTTTGATATTCCATCTATTGGTAATGGAGATGGAATGAGAGAACGCACTAAAGAGAAAGCTATTATTCTTACAATTATAAATGTATTATTATTTAGTCCACCTTTAGTATTTTGGATCATTGGTAACATCGCATTTATTTATTATTCATTAATCATTATGAGTTTAGTAATAATATTATCTTGTAGTACTGTTACAACAAAATATGTAAAAAAAAATAAGGTTAAAAGTGCATACACGCAGATTAATTAATCTAATTATGGTTTATGTTCTTCATTTTGTTTAACAACACAGTAGATAACAAGTGCTAAAATAACAACAAGTAATACACAATTGACAACATCCATATTTAAGTTCATCTTAACTGCTTTCATTTTATAAAATATACTTAGAAAATAATTTTTATATTTTAAATAAATTATTTAATAATTATTTAATAATTATTATAATTTAATTTCATTTAAATTAATTTCTATATTATCAATTAAATTAGTTGTATCAGCTGAATTAACATCAGTTAACCCTGCTCCGCCATTAGAACCAGAGTCTAAATTAACAGCATCTAAAGATTCAGTTAAATTTACTTCATTTAAGCCTGCTCCACCATTAGAACCAGATTCTAAATTAACAGCATCTAAAGAATCAGTTAAATTTACTTCATTTAAGACTGTTCCACCATTAGAACCTGATTCTAAATTAACAGCATCTAAAGATTCAGTTAAATTTAAATCAGAAAAATTCAATTCACCCGAACCACCACTTAATGAATCTGTAGGTGCATCAATATTACTTAAATCTTCTGTGTGTGACCCTACTAATCCATCGTCACTTAATAAATTATCGTTGCTTAAATTTATTTCTCCAAAATCTATACTTCCACCTCCTCCCCCACTTTGTTTCTGTTTACTATCAATCATTTTATTAAAATCTATATTAATATGTTTAATATCATCATCGGATGTTTCACTAATACTTCCACCTTCTAATGACTTACTTTGTTTGTCATCTGCTAATGATTTAGGGGGGGTGTAATCTGGACTTGGAGCATCAAAATCAATAACTGAACCTTTAAATTTATTATCTATTGGACTACCATATTCTGCGGGCATTTCATCACCATAATCATATTGTTCTACTTTTGAACTGTCTTGTGTTAAATCAAATACTGGCGATTGTACGCTGAAATCTGGTGTTTTAGCACCGTAATCTGGCGATTGAGGTGTGTAATCTGGTGATTGAGGCAAATATGATTCGTAAGATGGTGTAGATGCGTTAGCACCAGCACCGGCACCAGAAGAATCTAATTTAGGAGAATGTGGAACATATTCTTCATCACCATAATTATAAGGCACCTGACTTACCCAACCATTACTTCCATAAGCTAATGGAGCTGCTTCACTCGTTAAATCTAATGGTTCTAAATATGGAAGATTGTAATCCCGCACATACAAAGAAACAACTATACGTTGGTTGTCAAGCAATACATTATTTAAATCATTTATTGCTTGTTTTGCGTGTTCATCATTTGTATAAACTATTATTGCTGTGTTATCTTTATTCATTTTTAGGTCAAATATAGGTCCAACAGATTCAAATAAGAGTTGAATATCTTTTTTGGATACACTATCAATTATATTTAACACTATAACTTTATTGTTATTTAATTGTGTAAAGAACTTTTCTTTATTTTTCTTGGATTTTGGAATCATTTTCTTTTTCTTTTGTTCTTTTTTACCTAAAAGAAATTTGCGTTTATCCACATCTTGTAACTCAAAGTTCTTAGATTTAGTTGGAACATCTATACGTTCATAATTTCCTTCTTTATCTAATATTAATCTAAAAGATATTCCCATAGCATTACATTCTTGAATCATTAAATGTGTATTGTATGGAATATTAACTTTAACTATATCACAACTACTATTATCAGTCTGCAACTCCATCTCCTCATTAAATTCAAGTGGTCCACTAACAGATGGACACACATGTTTATTATTAGAAGGGTCAATAATAGATGTCATACCACTATAAGAACTTATATATGTGGAATATTTATCTGACCGTTCAATCATCGTTTCTTTCAAGAATTGTAATGCGCCATGTGATAATATAGCATCGCGTTCCATCTCACCAATTCTTAATCCACCACCAGCTGAACGACCTGATGGCGGTTGTCGTGTTTTCAACGACAATGGCCCTGTAGCGCGAGAATTAATTTTATCTTTAACCATATGTTTAAGACGTTGGTAGTAGGTAGGTCCAATAAATATTTTTGACGACAATTGTTTTCCGTTTATACCACTGTATAGTATTTCGTCACAGTGTCTATTAAACCCACAACGATTTTCTAATATATTAAATATTTCATTGTTGTCAATATTAGTGAAAGGTGTTGCATCAGCGTAAGCTCCTATCATTGAGCATGCCTTTCCCATCACACATTCTATTAATTGTCCCAAAGTCATTCGGCTTGGAATCGCATGCGGATTAATTATAATATCTGGAACGATACCATCTTTAGTAAATGGCATTTCTTCTTGTGGTAACATTAACCCAATAACACCTTTCTGACCGTGCCGACTAGCGAATTTATCCCCTAATGACGGATTTCTGTAAGTACAAATTCTAACACGCGCCATTTTTTGTTTATCTGAATTATAATAATCACTAAAGACTTTGTCTACAACACCATATCCATCCATCTTTACACATACACTCTCATCCTTTAGAGAAGCCGAAGATCCACTACCAACTTTAGTGTATTTACTGATTAAAACGTCTTTGTCATTAACATAGTCTCCTTCGGTTGCTAAACCATTTTCATTGACAGTATTATAATTGTATTCGGCTTTCTTAGACACATCCCCACTATTTTCTTCGTCATTTGGATTGTAAAAGAAATCTTGTGATTGTACCCGTTTATCAATGATTTCTTTATCATCGTATGTTTTAAAATAGGATGACGCGAATAGACCACGCTCAACCGAACTTTTATTAATGATGACAGAATCATCTTGATTATATCCTGAATAGGATGCGATTGCCACAATCGCATTAATACCTGTAGGCAATTTGTCTATAAAAGCGTATTTACTTAACCGTGTTGTTATAAGTGGCTTCTGTGGATAATGAAGTAGGTGAGCACTTGTTTCAAAACGATTCCTAAAATTACTGGTGTAAACACCGACTGATTGTTTTGTTTGACCTGTTCCATAAACATTACGAGGAGCTTGACTTGTATTAACATACGGAATGGTGAACCCTAAAATTCCCATTATTAATGAAGGGTGGATTTCACAATGTGAATATGATTCACCTGAATCTATCTTGCTGTAATCATTACATAACAAATTTTGAGTCATTTCGTCTGTGTCGACAAACTCTACAACTGATCGTGTTTTTTTTAAATCAGCATCTAATGTGTCAAAATTAGATAAATCTACTTTGGTTGGACAGTTGTAAATACAATCATAATAGTCTGTTTTTTTAGTGTGAAATCCACCTACCAAATTATACCAATCTATTTGATTATTTAATCGTTCAACATGCGTTTTATTTATTAACAACTTATTATTTTCCATAATGTATAATGGTCTACAACAACGCCCACCATCAGTTAGAATAGATAATTCTAAAGACCTGTGATTTAATACAATTGATGTGAAAATATTAATATAGCTGTTTTGTCTAAATAATTTTAGTAATTTCGTTAATTTAACAGGTTCTTCATGTATTCCAATCCATTTACCATTAATAAATATTTTACAATTATTAGACACATATTTTGGTCTAATATTTTCCAGTTTCCTTACTCCAAGCTGTAATAATAATTTAATAATAGGTTCTGCGTCACATCCAAATGTGATATGTCCTGTAATAGTTAAATGCTTTTTGATTCCGATGTTTCCACCATCGGGTGTTTCTACAGGACAGATAATACCATATTGTGTTGGATGCAATTTACGTTGACCGTCCATAATCATATCACCATAGGTGTTAATTCTTCTTAAATGTGAAATTGTACCAACATTAGATAATCGATTTAATGATTGGATAAGACCTTTTTTATTTAGAATAGTGCCAATTTTAAATGATTTACTAAAGGCATTCGTTATTACATTTTGATTAAATATAGTTTTAATATTATCACTATTAATAATATTTTGATAATTTAAATCTTGATATTGACTACTATTAAATCGGTATTCAGAGTCAATCGCAATCTTCGTGTCTCTTTGGAACTGCTTAAAACTTTCACGGAACACATTCGCTAATAGGAAACCTGATAAATCTACACGCTTAAATACAAAACTATCTCTATCTGTAACAGAGTCTATTTTATGTAGCACATTTAATAATTTATGAACTACATGACCTAAATAATATGCCTTTGAAACATAACTATCTCCTACATGCGGAAATACATCACTATTCAATATATCTTTTAAATGACTCATTGAATTTCCTAATGTTAAGTTTGCTAAATATTTTAATGCCAAATCTTGATTATAAATTGGACCCACATCTTCAATAGAACATTGTAGGTCTTCCATAAATAATTGAGATTTTTCATCATCCAATTTATAAAGAATGTATTCCATTATTTCTTTGTCTGATTCTATTCCTAATGCCCTAAATAATACAAATAATGGAATTTGTTTCTTAATGCTCGGGAGTCTTATTGTGATAACATTTGTATTTTTATTAATGTTCACAACAGTTGTTCGTGCATATTTAAATGTATTTGCTGGAACAGATTTAATTTGTGCCGAATAACTGTACATTCCCTCTAATGCATTTATAATATATAGTTTATTTTCGGCTTTCCGTTCATGAGATACGATTACTTTTTCTTGACCATCAACTACAAAATAACCACCTTGATCATACGGACATTCGCCCATATTTTTACGCGTTTCAAATGGTGCAGAGCTTAATAAACATAATTTAGAATGCAACATAATAGGGATTTGTCCCAAATTTACTTTTTTGAATTCTTTAACTATTTTTTTTTCGTTTTCACCACTATCATCACGTATAATATATTCGATGTGTAAATCGCAAAATATATGCGAAGCATAAGTAAGATTTCTTAACCGGCTCTCATTTGGATACAATGCTTTTTTAGTTTCAACACCATCTATATCTTTATAAATTATAGGACGGCCTATAAATATTTTTGTACCATCTTTTCCACCATAATAAATATGTGTCTCATATTTAAATTTATTCGTTGTTTTGTTAAGTTCTTTATATAAAATTTTTGGATTATATTGATTAATAGTTTGAGGTATTTTGTTTAAAATAAAATCATTAAAAGAATCCAGATGATGCTTAGTTAAATAATTTTTATGAACATTAAAATAATTATCTATAACCTTCCATGTATCACTATTATAGTCCATTTATATTATTAATAAATATATTTATAAAAAATTTTGGACTATTTAGAAGATTCAATAAAATATAGAATGAATGAAATAAATATAATAAATAATCCCGTATAAAACATCCTTCCATCCTTAATCATTATTTGAATGATAGAGTTAAAATAATACATGAATTTATTGATAAATGTTGGATGATCGTTTTTACAATCATTATTACACCTATGCTTGTAAAGATTTGTTAGGTCATTTATAATATTTATAAAAACAGATGAAAAATCATTTTTAATATTTTTTAAATTTAATTTTTCCAAAAATGTATCGGCTTCTGAAGTGATACCACTATATTTTATTACTTTATATTCCGATGGTTCCATTTCATTACTTTTTTTACATTCACTATCTATATAATCGTTTCTACCATTAGAACCATTAGAACCATTAGCACCATTAGCACCATTAGCACCATTAGCACCATTAGCACCATTAGCACCATTAGCACCATTAGAACCATTAGCACCATTAGAACCATTAGCACCATTAGCACCATCATCGCTTGCACTATATTTTTTATTTAATTCATGTCTAAATATATCTTTATCTTCTTTAGTCATTTCATTAATCTGTTCTATAATTAAATGTTTGACATTGTATTTTTTAAAAAATGGATTATCTTTCCAGTAATTACTATTTAAATCTATATTTCTTAACAACGAATAATCAAAATTAAAATCATCTTCTTCATTATTTATTCTAGTGTCATCAAGTATTTTATAATAATCCATTGAAACCAATATACTATTAAGTTCTTTAGAAATTCGTTTATTTTTATCTACATAATTATACATCCGTTCTTTTAAAGGTATCTTAGCATTTTGATTATGCAGTTTTTTATCTAACCCAATTAATTCTAACAATTTATAGTATTTATTATTTATGCTTGTTTTATTCAAATACACCATAAAACCATTATACTCATAACCATATTGACTATGATTAATGAGAGATCTAAGATGGGGTTCTAAATCACATATTTTATATATTTTATGTTTATTAATAAGTGTGATAACAAATTCTATTGATAATCCATATATTCTTATTAACTCTGAAAAAGCCATTAGTTTCTTAAAATTAATATTATCGCAATCTAAATAATTTATTTTACCCTTCTTAATACATGTAATTTTTTCCAAAAAATTATTGTAGATTTTATTATTATGTACATTAAGAATTGCTTCACTAAGATTATACACATCTTTAAGTGACCTATTATTACTTATAATTAAATCTATTGAATCTTTATTATTTTTATAATATTTTGATTCTAACAAACTGCTTAACACATAAAATAGTTCCCTATAATCATCACCTGATAACACTATATTATCATTACTATCTATAACTTCGGTTTCTTCTATTATTTCATCTTTTGTGTGATGATGTGTCGATGTTGTTACATTATCTTCTTTGCCGTGGTGATGTGTCGATGTTGTTACAGTATCTTCTTTGCCGTGGTGATGTGTCGATGTTGTTACAGTATCTTCTTTGCCGTGGTGATGTGTCGATGTTGTTAAAGTTGATCCTTTTCCGTCTTGCATTTGAAACTTTTCAGTAGTATTATTAAGAATACTTAAACAATATATTATAACTAAACCAATAATAAGTAATTGTTTCTTTTTGAAGTATAAGCATAATCCCACAAAACAAAAAACAGAAATCAATAAAAGTGTAGCATTAATTGAACTAACAAATAATATTAATAATAAAAATAAGTATATTAGTTTATCCATTAATATAATAATAATATATTTATGTGTTGATTTAAACAATTAAATTACATCAATTAACTCAACATGTCCCAACATAATTCTTCTACAACAATATTTTGTTAATTCGAGTTTATCCAATATTTTTCCTTCTGGTGTAGCTTTAATTGTTTTGGCATTAACATTTATGACGGTGTCTTCTTTTGATGTTTTAATTTTTTCTAATTCTGTTTTATAATAATTCCATTTATCTCCCAAAATTTTACCACATGTGAAGCATCTAACCGGAATAATCATTTTATATAATTATTAAATATTAATATAATTCAATTTTTATTTAAATAAAAATTAATAATAATTAATTATTATGTTTAAAAAATATTTTGGCAGTTCATTTTACAATTTTTTCAATACCTTTTTCTATGAAAATAAGAGCAATTCTATAATTGACCCCTTAACATGTTTAATTCGGCTTGGATTACTTGAATTTAAACCTTTTAATACTAAAATAAGTATCAAAAATAATAGAATAACTTACAATGATCCACACCTTTTACAAGGCACTATAAGATGGTCTAACGGAGATAATCGTGAAGATATTCATAACATCTATAATCCTATACTTAAAGCAATCCAATGGTACGAACCTGATAATGAAGATATTAAAAATTTATTTAAATATGCAGTTAAAGGATTAGAAAAGCTCAAGAGTTCTTATGAAGAAAATTCTATTATAACCCATTCTATAGAATATTATATTTCTTATATTAAACAAAACTTTAAAAGCAAAAAAACTAAAGATGTAGAAACAAACACGGTGTTCCTCCAATTTAAAGAATTATGGAGCGACCGTGAAATAAATATAATAAATAATATGTTTTTAGAATTAGAAGATGCTGAATGCATAGATGATGCCTTAATTGATGCTATTGAAATCATATTAAATAAAAAAGAAGAATTAGTTAGTGATATTATACTTCAAAATACGACTAAATTAGAATGAATTTATTATAATAAGATATGTGTTGCGACTTGTTCTCTAAAAGAATTAAATTTTAATTTATTATTTTATTCAATAAATAATAACTATAAATCACGATTTATAACTTCTAGATGTATGCTTAAAAATACTAATAATTTATGACGACTGAACATTTGGACATCCATCATATTTAGACAAAAAATTATAGGCACAAGTATTACTACACTCAATAATTTCTTTATGAACTAGAGTTTAAGTTTCATTACTAAGAGACGATCCTTTAGTAATTTCTTTAACACTTTTCACTCCCATTTCACGATTTTATTGTTGTATTACATTGACTACAACTAAATGATCATAAAAAATTAATCGCTAAAGGCTTATTTACAGCACCGTAACTCTCTAGAAATAATTATTATTTATTGTTCCGTCACAATCTCGTATTTTTCTATTTTATATTTTGATTTCGATTTCGCAATATGAAGTAATAGTTCAACTACTTCCACCACATTATCACTTTTTGGGGTCACCAATACATTATTGGAAAACACTCCGAATACTCCTCCTTTTTTTCCAATAAAGTATCTGATGAATCGATGACCATTGCCTCTCGCCTGTTTCACTCTGATTATTAACACGAATTGATCATTCACTCCCGTGCGTTTGTAGACAAAGTACATGCCGCCCTTAGTTAGAAGATTAGTTAAATTTCCCGTTGGCTGTGGTGGTGATGCTGCGGTAAACCAGTGCAAATCATCTGTGTTTCCTCGAAATAGCACATTATTTAACAATTGATCTGACAGAAAATTGGGGCGGAGAATGGGGTTGAAATATGGTAAAATGCGTTGAGTTAATATATATTCATAAATTTTAAATACAATATCCTCCAGGGAATCGCTTTCGAGTTCTTTAATCATATCCACCTCCCCAACTTTTAATTTCACTGTTGATGTGAAAGGTGTCGACGTCTCTTGGTCGTTCTTAGAGATTTTAAAATGAGTTGGTTTGATTTCTCCTTTGGTATTTGTATACTTGGTCGAGAATACGTAACTGGCTTCCCCACTTTTACTGGCTTCCCCACTTTTACTGGCTTCCCCACTTTTACTTGCATTACGGACCAGGAATTGGTTTTTCGATAATGTGTTTTCTGTACCTTTCCTATCTAGTTTATCGTGGAACCAAGATTGATTATGTTGTTCAACATTCATGTACGTAGGTTCGTATGTTAGATTAACCCACCATGGATGTTTTTTTTTTGGGAGGAGGGGGGGAGGGGCGATTGGAGCGGACAACCCAGTGGGCTGCTGCTGCTGCTGCTGCTGCTGCGGACCGCTTTCGTACATGTTGTTTTTTTTAGCGCCTGGACACTTAAGCTTCGTCATGACAAAGTCTATTTTTTGTTTAGCTTGCTTTAGTGCTAAACACGCGTTTTCTGAGTTATTAGCCACGGTCGCACCGGCTTTGGTCGAGCCTGCTTTCCCCCCACTTGAGACAGAAGATGCGAGATAGGTCGCACCTTCTATATTGCCTTGGTTTACTACATCTGATGCTTGGTATACTACCTCGGCATTATTACCAAATCCATCAAAGGTTTCTTCATTGCCTTGGTTTACTACATCTGATGCTTGGTATACTACCTCTGGTGGTTCATCTATTTCTGGTGGTTCATCTATTTCTGAGTAAGTAGGACCATTGTCTTTGTTTACTACCGCTCGTGCTTGTATATCCAATTGTGCTTTTCGTGGTGATGATGCTGATGATACTACTGCTCCCGGTTCAGCGTATATCGGACCCTGATCCCCTTGTGTGTTGGTGGGCACGTACGGCTGGTACAACGCGTTCGGTGTCCTTGCCACTTGCACGACCTCATTTGCAGAGTCATTTGCAGCGTTTAGTGCGTTGAATAAGTCATCGTATTGCGGTTTAACAATACCCGGCACTTTGTTGCTGTCTTCGATGACATCTTTACTAGTAATACGAAAAAAATCAGGTTGAGGTAGTACGCATTTTTGGGTTTGTTCGGCAAAACTATCCTTAAACTCATCAAATATTTTATAAATATCCCTAACCTTACGCTGATAGAATATGAGTCTATTTTCCCCCTTCCATCTCCATCCCTTTAATTTATTAAGTTTTTGACTGTATATGTTATTATAATCAACCCGCAATGGGTCGGTTGATGAAAGACACTCATTAATAACCGAACTTATTTTAACTTTAGCGATGTATACTAATAAGTTTACAACTAGCGAATCCGTGAAAAACCCTCCTTTTAAAGTTTTACGTCTGTGAATAACTCTTTTGTTCATTCTTTTACCACCCTTTTTAATAGATCTTTTACTCATTCTTTTACCACCCTTTTTAATAGATCTTTTACTCATTCTTTTACCCTTTTTAATAGATCTTTTGGTCATTCTTTTGCACCCTCTAATACTATTTTTTCGAATTTTACGCGATATTCTTTTTCTAATTTTATTACTCAATCTTAAACCAACCATTTTATAATATAAACATAGAAAAAATTTTTTAGAAAAAAGCTTATTTTTGATTTAAACTTTTTTCTAAAAAGTTTTTAAAGTTTAATTACTTTTTCATAATCAACTTTAACTAATTGAGCTTTTAGTATTTTTTTACTGTCAGCCTTAAAATCATAGTTACATTCATGCGTTTCTGGAAGCCTACATTTTACACAAAACCGATGTTTTTCTGTACATTTACAATCATAATTCACAATACCCAATTTACCTTTACAATAATAGCACTTTTTAGAACTCATTATAATTATAATATGGTATTTAAATTAAAAATCAATTTTTTAAATGGATTTATTCATACGAAATTAATTAAATGCATTTATTCATTTGAGGAATTTATTCAGCAAAGCTATAAAAATTACTTGAGGAATTTATTCATAAGAAATTAATTAAATGAATTTATTCATAAGAAATTAATTAAATGAATTTATTCAGCCAAACGAGCATATTTTTATATCCAATATTTGTGTAATTTTTGTGCGAGATTTTCATCGCCTTTAAGTAATAAATGGATAAAAGCTCGGCGCTTATTTCGTTTGGATGGTAGTGATTTCCGTATAAGTGTTCAAAATACTCGGTGAATTCTTTTATATCTATTAATTTATGGTGTTTTGCACCGCTCGGGATAACATAAGAATCTCCAGCTTTTTCAACATAGATGCCGATTATATTAACTTGACCTATATTAGTAGCATCCTTATCATACAAACTCAATATATAAATGTGTTTCCCCTTAAAAGAGAAGACCCAGTTAGTATCAGGACCATCAGGATTGTATCGGATTTTTTTAGAAATTGATTCGTTATTGTGAATCTTGCTTACCTTAACAAATTTCCAATAATTAGAATACAATTGATTAAATGCTTCAGGTTCCTTACGCTGCAAAACATGGACGCATTCGTGTACTATAATACCACCAATATTTTCTATAGCACCATCAATATTGTTATTATTATAATATCCTAAAAGTTCAGATATAAAACTGTCGGTTATAAATATGACATCATAATTAGTGTGTGGAAAGCCATTTTCTACATTATTCAGGAACTTTGCGAATTTAATATAATCAAAAATAAATAATAGGTTTTTTGGTAGCTTTGATTTCATGGCGTCAATAACCCATCCTAATAATTTCTTATCTAGATTAGTGAAATCTAGTAAATGATCACAATAAAACTTATAAATATTACCATGATATTCAGGTGGGATATGGCGTAACTTTATATCTAATTTATTATATTTGTAATCGATATTTTTTAAAATGCTACAAACATTCTTAGTATTCAAATAAGTAATATCTTTAGAATTAAATGACTCACGAAACCGTTTAACACAACAAAGTATGATTACTATTATTAAAATGAGTATTACTATTTTTATCATTAATATATATAACTATTTTCTTTTTTAATTATAATGACAGAATTATTACTTATTATATTGTTATTAATACTTTTAGCTTGTATATTTCTCCATGTCATATTTGTTAATAGCATGAAGAAAAAAAAAACTTTTTAGAAATACTTTTTAAGAAAAAGTAAAGCAAAAATACTTTAATTTGGTAAAGCTTTTTATAAATACTTTTTAAGAAAAAGTAAAGCAAAAATACTTTAATTTGGTAAAGCTTTTTATAAATACTTTTTAAGAAAAAGTAAAGCAAAAATACTTTAATTTGGTAAAGCTTTTTATAAATACTTTTTAAGAAAAAGTAAAGCAAAAATACTTTAATTTGGTAAAGCTTTTTATAAAAAAGTTTAGTTTAGTTTTGGTAAAGCTTTTTATAAAAAAGTTTAGTTTTGTTAAAACTGTTGTTAAAACTTTTTATAAAAAAGTTTAGTTTTGTTAAAAGTTTAGTTTAAATAAAAAAATAATATAATGTTATATGCCATATTGTTTAGCACCACTAAATAATAGATTCTCGGTAAATGGAATATGTGGTCAAAAATCTATACCAAATTCTAAACTGTATTTATGCCAATTCCATTATGATTTATTGGTTAAATCTAAAAAAGAAAACCCCCTAAAATCTTTTCCACCAACTAAAATATGTCTTATTTGTAAAACCAAAAATAATACTAAGTATTACAAATATGGAATATGTAGTCATTGTATGAATGAAACGGAAGCATTTCATTTAAATATATCGGTGTTACTAAAAATGTTTAGTAATTCACCTAATTTATACAAATTATGTGATATTAAAATAAAGAAATTATTAAAAATATTTATATTAGAACTTGATGATACATTACCAAATAATTTTCAATTGATAATATGTAAAAATTATATAAAAATTATAGATGAATATTCGTATCCACTTAGAATTATAGAATTTGATAAAGAAGACTATTTTACATTTTCGTTTTATAAACGTGATGGAAACTTAACTTTTGTCTAATAATTTTATCATTATTCTTGTTTTCCAGGCTGAAATAGAATTAATAATAATATCATTTTGATCGCAATTCATTAGTTTAAGTTTTCCACCATTATACATTTTTTCCATTATTTTCCATTTATTAGTGTAATGTTGAAATCTCTGATTACCATCATCGAATGTGCGAATTTCAACTATATCATTAATATTCATTATATTAATAGTTTAAAATGATTTTAAATGATTTTAGAAATTTTTTTTAAAAATGTAATCTGATTATGTCACATATATTAGTGTAAGTCCCAAATATTTCTTCTATTAATTTACCATTTTTATAGATATGGATCAACGGAACACTTTTAATATTTAATTCATCTATCAAATCTAATTCTGCATTACTATCAATAAACATAATTTTAGATTCGCCTATTGATTGTTTCAAACAACCTATTTTATTATTTAAGTCCTGAAAATCATTATTTGTAAAATATACTACACACACCCTATTATTTTTAATAAATTTATCCATAATTTATAAATAGTGTTATATTCTTAACTTTGATTAAAATATATTAATTTATTTCAATATTTGATTCTAAATCTTCAACACAATTTTTAAGTAATGTTATTCTTAAAACACCACTTTCAAGATTAGCTTTAATAGTTTCTTTAACAATATTACCTACATTAATTTCACGGTAATATTTTTTATCTGCAATGTCTAACCACTCATCATCCCATTTTGTATGTCCACCTATTCGTAACACATTATTACTATAATTTAAAGTCATCGATTTTTTAGAAACACCTGGTAATTCGCAAAGAAGTAATATAGTATTTCCCTTTTCTTTTTTATAATAATTGATTGTATCTAATTGTTTGGGAACATTTATATTTGTATTTACCATAGTATTAATAATTGGAACTGACATACCAACGGCATTATTAATTATATCGTGTCCCAGATCACGAAAATTATCTATCAATTGATGACTAATTGCTGTTGCAGCAGAAGTTGCTTCGTTTAATTTTTGATTATTCATTGTAATAGTAGTATTAAATATCTTTAAATATATATATGAAAAAAAAACAAAAATTAGTGAATTGTTGTAAATCTAAAAAAACAGATAAAAAATGTATACGTAAAAAAGACACTAAAATATTTGAATTACCACGTAAATATCCAAAAAAAAAATGTTTATCTAAAAAAATAAAAGGATTTACTATGCGTGCATCGTGTGTCCCTTATTTGGGTTGTACTAAGAATAAGACTAAGATATAAAGATTTATCTGTAAAATAGCTTTAAGTGTATCTTACAGCCACCATACCATCGGTGATAACTAATACATTATAATTGACTCCAAAAAAGTATATGTCTTTATCAATAATATTAATTGTATTATTATTGGCAAAAGCTATTTTAATATTTTTGTCGTTAATCTTTGAGAAATTACAGGTTCCCGAAGGCTCTATTTTAAAAGGATTTAATGCAAACGAATATAATCCTATACGATCAAGCTCGGGGACACTTTTACAATATTTTTGAGGATATAGGCGCGTATAATAAAATAGTGGTAATTCCATTTCTCTTTCTACACCATCTAATAAAAGTTCAACATTTCCATCATTCGCATCATTACCATAAATAGAGTTAGAGCATTGTGATACAAAATAACATGGTCCTTGTCCTGAATTATTTGATAGTGATATAGAGTTAGCCCCTTCGTTTACTATAACCCATGCCATATATTTAATTGGATGTTTGAAATTCAATTCATAATCTATTTTTACGAGTTGATTATTACTATCAACTGTATCCGATGTTTTATTTGGACCATTATTATTTAATTGAACTTGCTCTATAATATACTCATGATTTGATTGACTAAATCGCCGTTTTTCTTCATCTTCAAGATGAAAAAATTCACCGTAGACTTTGAAGGACCCGGTTAGAGAAGTAATATGTGTTGAGTCGCCTATTAATTTATGTTTATCTTCAATCGTAAATTTTAAATTAATATCATGTTTGTAAATGGCACACAACGGTAAATATAATCCTGGATCTTTAGTAAACCAAAAGTTAAGTGGAACTATGAATTTTTTAGTGTATGTACCTGTTCCACACGATATGTTTTCATTTTTACGTGAACCACCAAATACTAGAGGATTATCGGCATTAATGCGATTGTTTGAATTGAATTCAGTAGGATCTAAATCGCTTGTGAAATTAAGGTCACTGTAAACACCACCTTTAAGACCACTACTGCTCTGTTTGTTATTGTAAATATCTTGGGTTAATTCATCGTAAATTTGGAGCCATTGAGAATAGTGGGTATCTATAACATAGCCACCAATTTCTATTTCTACTTTTTTAATTAGACTGTTTCCAAAATGGTTCACTGTGTAAGCTCCAATTTTATCTGTAGTGCCAGTAATAGTGGCTTCAACATAAATGTTACTTATCAGATCACCATCGCGTTTTATTTTAGCGATTATATCTGTAGACCCAAATGTGGGCGAATCACCTGAAAAATTAATTTTTCGGATATCTTTCATAAAATTAGTGTGTCTTCTAAAAACACTTTTAAAAAAAGTAATCTGTGGATTACCGGTTAAATGAAAATCTTGAGGTCCAATAGCAAATAACTGAATATTACTTCCAACCATATATTAATTCTAATTATATTTTTTTTAAATCAAAATTATTTAGATTTAAAAAAGTTTAGTTTATTTTGTTAAAACTTTTTTAAAAGTTTAGTTTATTTATTTTTTTTTCCCACAACCACAACGTTTATTACGGCTGCGAGCACGTCTGCGAGATCCATATCGTTTATTTGATCTTTTTTGTCTTGATGAAGTATTTCTTTTAGATGTTCTTCTGGATTTTTGAACGCTTCTTCTTCTTCTCTGAGTCCCACTCCGACGCCGTCTTCTTCTTCCACCGCCTGAAATTTGATATAAATTAGCATAATTTTCAACAGGACCTGATTCTAATTGTGTTATACCCATATTACTAAGTATTGTTGCTTCATTATTTAAAAATCCTTCGGCCACATGATAATCATATGCTGGCGAACCTCCTCTCATCTTATTTTTAATTCTACTCTTCATTTTTATACTATAATAAAATATTTTAATTAAAACTATAATATTAAAATAGTTTATTTAAACTATAATCTATTTAAGTATAATTTAGAAATGATAAGTAAATAATGGATCAAAATATAGATAAATATATTAAAGCTGGAGAAATCCATAGGAGAGTCCGTGACTATATTACACCACATTTAACCGAAGGAATCAAATATATTGATATAGTCAAAATAATAGAAACTAAAATAGCAGATGAAATGAGTAATCTAAATAAATGTAATGAACTAACACATATTAATAATGGAATAGCATTTCCAACAGGCATTTCGGTAAATAATATAGCTGCACATTTTACGCCGAGTTATAAAGACGCTTCTGTTCTAAAATTTAGCGATGTCATGAAAATAGATTACGGCGTCCATATTGACGGATGTATTGTAGATTCCGCATTTACTATAAATTTAAACGAAGAATATAGTGAGATCCTTAAGGCATCACGAGAAGCTGTAAATGGAGTCATAAAAAATATGGGTGTTGATTCGCGGTTTGGCGACTTAAGTGCAATATCACAAGAAATTGTTGATTCTTACGAGTATAAGGGAATACCATTAAAAGTGATTGATAATTTAGCAGGACACAATATACTACAATGGAAAATACACGGCGGTAAACTGTTGTATGGGAAGCCAAAACATAATTCGGCTTATGATGATTTAAAAGTAGATGATGGTGAAGTTATGGCGATTGAAATATTTGTTAGTAATGGAAATGGTACTACTAGGTTAGGAATGAATCCTCTAAATTATAGTCACTATATGTTGAAACCAGAAGTTGAAAGAATTCCACTGTTTACAACCAAAAAAACGAATGTAGTTTCCCGAATAATTACACAACATTTTAAGACACTACCATTTTGTCCTCGGTTTATAGATACTATTAACAATAATCATACCAATTATTTACCAAATCTACAAGAATTATTTAGCAATGGATATATTAATAGTTATCCTCCATTATTAGAATCTGACAAGGAAGCTAAGGTGGCACAATTTGAACATAGTGTATTTATAGGCGAAAATAAAAAAATAGTATTGTCTCAATAAAGTATATTAAATATATTTTTACTTTTTTTTATTAGAAACTTTTTGTTTTCCTTTAGAAGATCTTTTTTTATTTTTTTTACTTTTTTTACTTTTATAAATAGTAATTTTTTCATTTAATAGCTCCTTTTTTTCTTTTAATGATAATTTCTTAAAAGGGAAAAAATTATAAATAGTTACACTATCTGGATTTTGCGTTTTATAAAGTTTTTTTAAATTAGAAGCATTTTTATCTAATAAGTTCATTATTATTTATAAATATTTAAATATTTATAAATGGGCTACAATAATGTTTGTCAGTTCACATATAATTCCACACATTTCTTCTCGCACAGATTCAATGTGTTCGAAAGTAAGAGTCTCTTTAAATGGTTGTCCACCACTACAGCATTTAGATAGAACATTATAAGCCGAAATAGTGTAAATATTATGATGTTCGTCCTCGGCAATAACTTCTGATGCCTGATGGTCGGACAGCCAATCAAACGCCAATTCATCTTCTACACTATTAATACGATTTCCTGTAATGTATGGTACTTTCGGTACATGCGGAAACAGTCGCGAATCAGTGGTTACCTCAATATTTAGGTCTCCGTATATTAAATCTGTGTTGTATTCACGAACAAAGCATTTTCCACCTACACTTTGCGAATTAATTCCCACATGACCTATTCGTTCCTTTTCAGCAACTTCATCTTTAGTATAATTTGACCATCGTTTAAAACCTTGTGTCAAGAAAGTATCGGTGTTTTCAAATTCACTGTTAAATGAGTTTTGGATTGGATATCTTATACGTTCTTCAGCACCAAGTCCGAAATAGTCGACACCTTCACTGAACTCAGGAAGATTAAAGTCACCAATCACAATACGGTTTAGTCCTCTAAAACTATCAATGACCGATTTAAGAAATCTGTATTCCATCATGTTATCTTCAATATCTGATTTAGAACCTATGCTTTTACAGTGAAGTCCAACAACGATGACTTCATCATGAAACAGTTCATCTTTTTTAGAATACTGATTCTTAACACTGAACACAACATATTTATCAAGATACGTATCAAAATGTTCGAAGTATGGTTTACCTGTCATATGTGTTCGCATAGTCTCTATATCAAATTCTGTAATAGTCAATTCAGGACTATAATAAAGTCCTTTTGCTGTATTATCTTTATGTATATATGGATTAAATCTATGGAACATTATGTAATCAGCTCCATCTTCAAGACAACTATCCCAATCATGTTCGGTACAAAACACGAAACCTGATTTTCCGTTCAGTTGTTTATTAATGTAGTCGTGTATATTTTCTCTTTTATGCTGATGCATATAATTAATGGTTGAACTGAGATCATCACCTTCGCGAGTATCAACAAGATTAAAACCACCACATTCATCGCCTGTAAAATGAGTAATAATTTTCTTTAGGTAAACATCGAGTGATTTATCAGCTTTTTCGGTTGAATCATCCACAGTAAGAATTTTAATAATGTATTTCTTAATTTCTGCGAAACGCTCATCTTTATCTTCGTGATGGACGTATCCTTTCCATAGTTTACTATATTTTCCTCCCATTTTTCTCAAATCAATATAACAGTCTATAAATTCTACAATATCATCTATGAATTCGTCGATATCATCTATAGGCACAATGATTTTATCTTTCTTAATTGATTTCAACTTTTTAATTAGTTCAGGATAATTTCCAAGATATGCGAACATTTCAGGTGTTGTAAAAAGTTGTTTAACTGTATCACACGCATTATCTTTAGCAACATCAGTAGAAGACGCTGTAGAACCATAGTAGTATTCGTATGCAGTTTCAATCATGACAGAATAGTATGCACCCATGTTAGTTTGTTTTGTTGTGCTTAAATATTTTAAATCAGATTCAAATCAATTTTGTATAATGTGATACACTTAATCTAATCTTTATAATAAACAAATATTACTATACCTAATATAGTTACAATCATACCAAATAACATACCCATATTTATAGTTTCATTTAAAAATAAATATGATAATATTGCTATTATAATTAATGGTAATACATAGCTTATTAATACAACCATTGTTGTATCAGTACTATAGTCCAACGCCTTTATAAAAGAATAATGACCAACAAATAATGCTAAAGAAGCAAAAAATACAGGTTTTGAGGCTTTCTTTATATTATTCATATTTATTCTATTTTTATTGTAAAATAATCCACCTAACAATATAAAGAAAGATAGCCATGCAAATTTCATTAAAAATACGGCCTGTAAATCATTACATACAAGTATAGATTTTTTATCAAAAAAAGGAGAAATACCCCATCCTAAAGCAGCTAATATTGAATAACTAATTACTTGTATCATTATAATTAGAATATATAAACTTTTCAGAAAAAGTTTATTTATGATTAATAACTGATGAAGTATTTATATTTTTGTAGCCATTTGGCTTTCTAAACATTTTATCTGTATGTGTTGAATTGTAAATATAAGTGCTGTACATATTTTTAATATAATCCATATACATTTACGATTATTAAAAAAATAAAAAAGAAACTTATAGTATAATATGAAAGATTCACTTGGTATTTTCCGTCTTATAATTTTAATTATATGTCTATTTTTTTTAATAACTATTATTAGAAATTAATAATAGCTACTAATTATAATGATATCCAAAAAAGAAACTAATTTTGGTAAATATTGCTTTAAAGAGAAAAGTATTTCGAATGTCTATATAAATTATAATGATAATACAATACAAATAGAAACATTACCCACAACTATTATAGAATTGTGTTATATAATTAAAACAAATTATAGTATATCTGATTTTTATATTTTACATAATAATAAATTATTAACTGATATACATTCTATAAATCATAATGATACATTAGAAATTTATAATAGATTAAATGGTGGTAATCCACTTAATAAACTATTAGATAAATCCTTTGGACCTATATTAGATCCATTAAAGAAAATGCTTGTTGGTATAGTTGATATTGCTATTCTTATAGGTGAAGTTTTTGCATTAATACCTAAGATTATACAAATTGCAATTAATATATTTAAACCAGATAAACTACTAAATGATATTATTTATGGTACTACTATGGGTATAAATAATATGTTATCGGCATTAATGAATAAATTAAGTTTTTCTACAGAAAAAACAATGGAAGAAAAGGCCGCCGATGGAACTGGTGGAATATTTGGCATCGATGATACAAATAAATCTGTATGTATTAAACCAACATTAATAAATCTAATAATATTAGTCTTATGCCCACCATTAGCATTATATATTCATTTAGGACGTGGTGGTATAAATGGAATAACAGGGTTTATTTATATAATATTTATGGTGATTATATGTTGTGGAATGACCTATTATATGTATTATTTTCCAGGATTCTTATTCGCAGCATTACATGTTTTATGCTAATCTTCTCAAATGCTTAGCATAAAACTAAATATATTGTTAAATATATTATATTAGAGTATTATATGATTATGGAACATTTCGAAGATACAGGAGGTGGTATTTTTGCTCCAATTATTGCACCTATAAAATCTATAGCAAATGGTATTGTTAAGCTAGGTGAAATAGCCGGATTATTAGTTGAGGTTGTTATAAATATTATAAAATTAATTCCAAATATTTTAAATCCTGATAAACTATTAAATGATATCATTTATGGTACTACAATGGGTATTAATAGTATGCTTACTTCAATAATGAATAAATTTAGTAATATTGGAACTAGTCCTGAAGATAAAAATCCAGATGGTTCAGGTGGAATATTCGGTATAGATGATACATCTAAATCTATATGCACTAAACCGACATTTATTAATCTTATGATATTAGTATTATGTCCTCCGTTAGCACTTTATTTAGATTTAGGAAAAGGTGGTATATACGGAATTGCGTCATGGATATATACTATATTTATGGTGATAATATGTAGTGGGATGACCTATTACATGTATTATTTTCCTGGCTTCTTGTTCGCTGCGTTACACGTACTATGCTAACTTAACCTTTTAGAAAAAGGTTTGTCAAAACTTTTATGAAAATTTTTAACAAAACTATAGTTATTTAAAAGTTTATTTCTTTTTCTAAAAGTTTTTTTAAAAGTTTTATTTTCTTTTTGTCAAAACTTTTTTTAAAAGTTTATATTTTCTTTTTGTCAAAACTTTTTTTAAAAGTTTTATTTTCTTTTTGTCAAAACTTTTTTTAAAAGTTTTATTTTCTTTTTGTCAAAACTTTTTTTAAAAGTTTTATTTTCTTTTTGTTAAAACTTTTTTTAAAAGTTTTATTTTCTTTTTGTCAAAACTTTTTTTAAAAGTTTTATTTTCTTTTTGTCAAAACTTTTTTTAAAAGTTTATATATAATGAAGATACAAATATTTATCCATTTATTTGATGGTTCTATAGAAAAATATAGTATTGTAAATAGTATTAGTTGTAAGAATTTAATTAAAAGAATTAAAAAGGAATATAAAATAGAAGGAAATATAAAATTAAAAACAGGGTCTAAATTAGTTAATGATGATTTAACATTACTTGAAAATAAAATAAAAAATAACGATAATTTATATTTATATACTAATATAGATGGAGGATTTATTGATATATTAGCAAATGTCGCTAATGGTTTTGCCGATATATTTAAAAGTATAGGAGGCGTATTAGAAGATTTATTCCTTATAATTAAACAAATAATATTAATCATTCCACAAATATTTAGACCAGATAAACTATTAAATGATGTTATTTATGGTACTACAATTGGTATTAATAGTATGCTTAGTGCGTTGATGGACAAATTTAATAATATTGGAACAAGTCCAGAAGATAAAGATCCTGATGGAACTGGTGGAATATTCGGTATAGAAGATGGGTCTAAATCAGTATGTGCTAAACCAACATGGATAAATTTATTAATATTAGTGTTGTGTCCACCATTAGCACTTTATTTAGATTTAGGTAAAGGAGGAATATATGGGTTTGCACCATGGATATATACTATATTTATGGTTATAGTTTGTAGTGGTATGACGTATTATATGTATTATTTCCCAGGTTTCCTGTTCGCAGCACTCCATGTCTTATGCTAAACTAAACTAAACTTTTAGAAAAAGTTTTAACAAAAACTATTACTATTTTTTGGTCAACCTTTTTCTAAAAGTTTAGTTTATTTTTTATTTTTGTTAAAACTTTTTAGAAAAAGTTTAGTTTATTTTTTATTTTTGTTAAAACTTTTTAGAAAAGTTTTTTATATATTAAATAATTAATGGAATCTATTAGTTATAATCAAGCTTGTAATTCGAATAAAGATTGCGACTCTAATGTATGTGAATTAGTTTATGAGAATAATAAGCCTAAAGGAAGATATTGTTTAACAAATACTAATAATAAATACACTAAAAAATGTAAAACAAATAAAGATTGTATGTCGGGTGAGTGTGTGCCAATATATGATAATGATAATAATTTGTTATCGAGAAAATGTGTAAAAGCTCCTAAAGTAGATAAAGATACTGCATTTAATGCTTTATTTGGTGAAGCAGATGATTCTAAACAATATGGTCTAATGAATAATGATACAATAGCATTACAGGCAGGAGAACGAGGTCCAATTACAGAGATACTTATTAAATTATTTAGTATTATTGGTAATTTATTTAATGTTATTGTAATAAATACTGATGTTTGTACAGATAATCGTAGGATTGCAGAAAAAAATTGTTTAAATGGTGATATAGAATTAAGCAATACTGGAAGGTGTTTAGATATAAGGAAAGAACCATGTAATGTAATGAGTGAAAGACCAAATCAAGGATTATTGTATGGAATATGGCTTTCTATATTTAATGCTTTATTTGGAACTATTATGAAAAATGTAAAACATGGTCTATTATGGGGAAATATACAGAAAAAACATTTTAACGAATCAACCGGAAAATGTGATAAAAGTGAAGGTGGAGCACGAGGATTTGATTTATGGTATATTCGGATAATATTAACCATATTATTCCCTCCATTTGGGGTGTTTATGGCTAAAGGTTTTAAAGGAATGAAGCAAATATTAATATGTTGTATACTAACAGCATGTTTTTATTTCCCAGGATTAATATATGCCTTTTCGGTTATCAATAGTTCAAGTAATGAAATAAGTGAACTGAAAGAAGTTAAAGAACTTAATGAACTACAAAATTTAAATTAATTTATAGTGTATATATAATGGTTAAGTATCAAGAAGGAACATTAGTTGATAAATTTATGAATGGAGGACTAGGATATGGTAAATTGTGTATACCTAAAATAATTGTTGATTTAATATTAATTATTGTTTTCCCACCATTATATGTTATAACACATCAATTAGAAAATTATTTTAAAGGTAGTGATGATAAAAAAATAACTGAACATCTTAATATGGGACAAATTATAATGAGCCTTGTATTTACATCTTGCTTCTATTTTCCAGGATTTATTCACGCTTTGCATGTTATGAAAAATAAAGATAAATGTGGTACCGTATTTTAAATAAAATATATTTATAATTTAAATGGCAGATACAATAGAACCAGGTTCAATATGTTATCCATCAATGTTAAAAGATATATTGATTATGGTAATATTTCCTCCTTTGTGGGTCATTTTAAAAGAAGTCTATGCACCTGAACCAATGAAAAATTTTATAAGGATAGTATTTAGTTTTGTATTTACATCATGCTTTTATTTCCCAGGATTAATTCATGCTATGGGAATCTACCGAAAAGAAGGGTCATTATCAGACAGCAAAACTGTATCAACAACACATACACCTGATACACAACTCCACTAAAGCTTTTTAGAAAAAAGCTTGGGAAAAACCAATAGTTTTGTTTAAATTTTCTAAACCTTTTTAGAAAAAAGGTTGACCAAAAAGTTTAGTTTAGATTTTGTTAAAACTTTTTAAACCTTTTTAGAAAAAAGGTTGACCAAAAAGTTTAGTTTAGATTTTGTTTAAACTTTTTAAACCTTTTTAGAAAAAAGGTTGACCAAAAAGTTTAGTTTAGATTTTGTTAAAACTTTTCTAAAGTTTATTTTGTTAAAACTTTTTAAACCTTTTTAGAAAAAAGGTTGACCAAAAAGTTTAGTTTAGATTTTGTTAAAACTTTTCTAAAGTTTATTTTGTTAAAACTTTTTAAACCTTTTTAGAAAAAAGGTTGACCAAAAAGTTTATTTTGTTAAAACTTTTCTAAAGTTTGTTAAAAGTTTAGTTTTATTATCTATAGTTTTAATACATGGTAAATTCAATACCAAAAGAGTATATCATATATGATATCAGATCAACAAAAGAATTTGCTAAATTAAGTTTTAGTAAATATTTAATAAAGGATGTAGTAAATGCTTTAACTAAATCATTAATGGGATGTAAATTAGAAGAAGCTGTAAATTGGGCAATAGAATTGCTTATAAGTGGTCATATTAATAAGTTTTGGGAAAAGGTGTTAACAATCGGAATTAAGAATATTAATATTAATAATCCGTGTATGGGATTTTTTCTTTATAATAAATATTCTAAACATATTGATTTAGTTAGAAAAAGCAATGTATTATCGGTAAGGAATAACCAATGTTATCGGAATTTGGTAGCTGAAACCTGTTTTATAATTTGTAATTCATTAAAGACCAAATCATTAGGGTTTTCTAAAATTAAGGATTCGGATTTTAACATGCATTATTTAGAAACAAAAATATTGGCAAATAGTCCTAATTTGATTAATGATAAGCTTAAATATGGCGATCCAAATGAAACCAAAATAATTTTAAACGAATTTAATTATTGTTTAATAAACCGGAAATATGAGTTGTGTGTGTATTGGTTAAGTTGGATATTAGAATGGGAAAAGAAAAATACTAAAAAAGATAAAATGTATGCATGTGGTTATCGTGAAATTAATAATGTTGAACAAAAGTACTATAATGATTTAGTGTGGCTTATATGGGAAATAATCTTAAAAGAAGGAGTTAAAACCCAAAATGATTTTGCTAATAAAAATATTCAAGCCCTCTACAAACTCTACAAATTTGAGTTCAAATCATCTAGTAAATCAAAGAAATCATGTTATTTATTGTTTGCTATAAAATATTTTACAGACAATTATCATGTGTCTTCAACAATCAATAACTATAATTTATTAGTACAAGTATGTTTAAATATTAACACCCTATTTTTTGAAAAATCTAAATTATCAGTAAGAAAATGCAGTAATACCGAAATAACGCAATATAAAACTAATGTGTCTAATATAAAAAATACCATTAAAACAAAAGAAGTTGCCACTAAGACATCACTTGGCCGAAAAAAATTATTAGAATTAAAAAAGATAGCTGATGCTAAAATGAAATTAAAAATAAATACTGTGGAAGAAATTGATAGTCTTATACTAAAAAATAAAACATTATAATTTGTGAATTTTAATAAATTATGCATATTGTAAAATTAATTGTATTTTATTAAAATTCTATTAATGGATATTTTTTTGATTTAGACATTTTAATAGGTTCTAATAAAACATTACTATTTCTATGGAGTGTTCCTCCAGGTGGTGTCTTTCTTGTTTCGTTAAATGTCTCTATGGTCACTATATTTTTTTTACTTTTCATAGGAGGTTTTACAGTATTTGAAAGATTAACTAATGTTCCTACACGTGTTTTAGGTGCCTTTTTTGATACCTTTTTAGATCCCTTTTTTGATACCTTTTTAGGTCCCTTTTTTGATCCCTTTTTAGGTCCCTTTTTTGATCCCTTTTTTGATACCTTTTTAGGTCCCTTTTTTGATCCCTTTTTTGATCCCTTTTTTGATCCCTTTTTTCTAGGTTCATTTTTAGAATTTGAAAGATTAACTAAGATTCCTTCTGGCGTTTTTGATGACTGGTTGTTTTCGAGAATGTGCTTGTATTGTTTATACCAATCTTCATTGCCTGCCATATTGAACATGCGAGGATTATAACTATATTGTTTAGGAAGTGATTTTTTATTTGAACGCATTATAATATTAGAATATATTTTAATAATGTTAAAAAGATATAAATTAAAATCTAATTAAAATATAATGGATTTACAAGAAATTAAAGAAATCATAGTATCATCTTTTCTAAAAATATATTTATTAATTAAGAACAATAAAAATATAGTAGCTTTAATAGTGTTAATTATAGTAGTCATTTTATTTACATACTATTATTCCGAAAAAACACGCGTATCTAAAAAATTAAAATATATAAATAATGCTTTAGCATATGATTCGCCACGACTTCAAATAGATTATTGTGGTCAATTTAATACTAATGTTGATAAATTATTGGTAGATATTGAACCATTAATAGGAATCCAAAATGGTATTAAAATCATTAATACTTCTAAAAAGGTTGATTTATGGAACTATAATTTATCAGCTGAATATGTGGTTGAAATAAGAGGTAAATCCGATACTAAATATGATAGTTTAATAAATCAACCCTACAAAATTAAAAATATTGATCCCACGAATTCATCCAAATTATATTTTTCAAATGATACTAAGTTTCCTGCTATAGATCCAACTACAGCTCAATCAGAACCTGTATTAGTTGAATTAACATTTTATAAAATTAATCCAGAAAGTAGGGAAAATCCATATAAATATAAAAAATTATGCGAGTATTATGTTTCAAGTAGCTATAATAGTTTTTTAGTAGGGCATCAAATTTTAGATTATGTTAGCGTGGAAATGTTTAAAAAGGTGCTTTATTTTGGCGCGCGGTATATAGAAATACCGATATACGATAAAGAATTAAAGAATGAAACGATTCCAGTTATATTTCACGGATTCGGTAATAATCAATTAACCTTTAATTATATTACTGTTGAAGATGCGATTGAAGCTATTGGTAGTCATGCATTTAATAAACGGTATTTAGATAATGCTAATGACCCATTATTTGTTTTCTTGAATATAAAAACAAAAAATATAAATACATTAGATAAAGTTCACGATATTTTAATCAAATACTTAAGTAAATATTTATTACCTCGCTCATACAACCATATTAATATAGCTTATTCTAAAATATGTGAATTAGCTGGAAAATGTGTTATTCTAAGTAGTGATGGCTATAAAGATAGTAAACTGGATGAGCTTATTAATTGTTCTACTACTTCAGGTCATTTAAAACGTATAACCTATAATGAAGTGTTGTTAGATAAAGAAGATGTGATGGGTCCAAAATTAAAAATAAATAGTAATAAAATTAAATTTGTTTCTGCGAATGTATCGGGATCTCATGAATCTAAAACACATTTTAGAGACCATATTGAAATAGTAGATAACAACATTAATTTATTTAATTATGGTATAACAAAAGGAGATGGTGCATATATTAGTGGATCTAAAAAAGGAGGTAATAATTCAGGCGAATATATATTTCCTATTGATGCTATAACTAAAAATAAAATAGTGTTTAATAAAGAGGTATTTTTAACGAATCAAGAATTAGGAGATTATATTACATTAGAGGTGCATGATAAACATAGTAAAGTGGAAGTATTGGAAGAGTATAATAAAAATAATTTAACAATTGTTATACCAGACTCAAAAGGTGTTTCTAAGAATTATAATTTTAAGGATATTATGTATAAAGGGTGTCAATTTGTAGCGATGAATTTCCATCATATAGACCAATATATGAAGGACTATTTTAGCACATTTATAAAACAATCCATAGTTTTTAAACCAAAAGTGTTAATTAATAGTATTAATATTCCTAAAAGTGTATCAATTAATTCGTTGGTACCATCTTTTAAAAGTGATATTGTTTTAGATATTAACTATAATTTCTTAGATAATTTGCTTAATGAAAGAGAATCTATTATTACACCATTTAAAAATGATAAATTGCGATTAATAACAGGTCAAGATGATCGTTCTGTTAAATTTAGTTTAGATCATAATAGTAATAATTCAAAACTTAGAATAGTTGAAGCCTTAAATAAAAAACCAGGCTACGTATCTTTTAAAAATAATGATAATAGATATTTAACATTTCAAGAATGTTGTTGCTACTTATATTTTACAAAATCTCCCGATACATCAGATAAAGGTAAAAATATTGATAGCAGTATAGTATATAAATTTAATGATAGTGCATCTTTTATTTCATTAAACTCACCAATTGCTAAGAAAGGTTACAATAGTTTTGGAGTGGTAAAATCTATGAATGATAAAGAACGACTATATTATTTGAAAATACGAAGTGCTTTTAATTCAAGAAAAAAATTATTTGTTAGAGAAGTTAAGGACTATGAAATTAAGTTCCGTTTGACTTCGGATAATGAATCAAACGTTGTTGTATTGAAACCTAAATTTAATAGTAATAGTGGATTTTTACCTGTAGGTGATATAGTAGTAGAAGAAGATAGGATGGATAAAATAACTGTTGGTAATTCAGGAAATACTGATGGGTTTGATGCTTTACCTACATATGAAACACAAACTCGTCCAGTTTATACAGGTCCTACAGTTACAGGTCCTACATTACCCGATAATAGGGTTGTATGTCCAACAGGATATAGTAATGATGCTAATGATGATAATAATATTAATTGTTATGAAGATTGTACAGAAGATTATGAAGCGGATGGTGATAAATGTGTTTCAAAAAAACGTCCTACACGTAAAGTAATAGAAGCCTCAAGCGATATATTAAAACCAGAACAAAATTTCTCCACACAACTTTTTTCAGGTGCAACCGATAAACCACGCGACTATGAATTAGTATGGGATAATGAGAACGAAGATGATGATAAAAAAGCAAATGGTGAAATGTCTATTTGGAAACCCATACCAAATGATGGTTTTATGGATATGGGATGCTTATTTGTAAAAGGGTACAAAAAACCGTCTATTAATGATGTCGTATGTATATCTGTTGATTATATTAAAGAAGAGTATATTAGAGATATTAAACCAGATACATCTATACAAGATAAACCAGATACAAATGATCCATACGGAACTCCCATATATTATAATGAAACGTCACAATTATCGCTTTGGAATATTACAAATCATGATTACGTGAAACCATATCCATTTGTTAAATTAAATAACAAACAAGGAATACAACATCAGGTATTAATTCCTAATAAAGTAGAATTTAAAATGTATGATTTTATTACCGAAGATAAAGATTATTTTGATAGATTATATTTAGATTCTAATTTATCATCTAAACAAGAAAAAGAAGCTACACTATTTAAAATAGCGTTTGATTCAATAGTTGAAAGTGGTGGAAATGATGTATACGATTATCTAATGAAATTAGAAAATAGTAATGGTAAGCTATTAAGTTATACACCAAGTGAGAATGGTAGTAAAATGTGTATGGCGCTCCCTCAACCATATTGGTCGTCCTTTTATGATAGTGTATCTACAAATTTAGATACTAGTACAAAAACAAACATAGACGTAGTAGATAATCCAAAGATTAGATTTGAATCATGTAAAAGTCGTGATTATTTTGGAACAAATTGGAATATTTATGAAGATAATACTGTTAGATTAGAAGGTAATCCTGAGGCCTGTTTAACCTATGATGGAGACCCAAAATCTAATATAAGTGTTAATCCAAATGATGAAAATAATTATTTATTTTTAGATACATGTGTAAATGATGCTAGTAAAAACCAAAAATTCGAATTTGTTGATAATAATATACGCGTTTTAACTAATACAGAATATGATCCTAATGCATGTTTAACACACACCCCCGAAGATGGATTGCGATTAGAAGAATGTGGTGATAAAAAGTTCAGTGTTATATCAAAATGGAATGGTAAAGTTGCATCAATCGATAAATGTAATAGAGAAGAAGCCGAAGAACAAATGAAAAAAATAGGTTCTATGGAAATATGTAAAGATTTATCATTTTATGTGGTATTTTTAAGTAGTGGTTTAGACCATAGACACGAAGAATATTGTTCATATGACGATGCTAAAGATGTATATGATGAAAACAAAGATAATTATCCTCGCGGAATTGCTATAATAAATGGTAACAAAATAATAGATAGCGAGGTAAAAGGTGACGGACATAATATTTTAAGAAATTATATGGTAGAGTTGCTTAATGTTGAAGGTAGTTGTAGAGAATGTCAATACCCATCAAAGGTATTATGTGTAGAAAATAGTGTTGTTGATAGTGATTATACTCATTTTGAAAATGATAAAGAAAAGAAAGAAATATCGGAATATTGCCGAACATTAAAAAACAATAATGATTTTAAATGTTCGCGCGGTTTTAGACAAAAATTCACAAATAATATTCGTCCTCGTAATTATTGTATAGATTATTACAAAGAAGTATACTTGTATGTGTATTCGGAAGACCAATATAGAACTATAGGTTTTGATCCATCACGACATTTCACACCTCCTGAATTTCCTGTTGATAATTTATTAGGAGAGACCTATGATAAAGAGAATTATCATATGTTTATTAAGGGAATAATAGGTAAATCTAAAGATAGTAATAAATTTAAAATAATATTTGACAAAACAAGAGTTAAAAATTTAACAAATTATAATATTGATATTTTTAAATATAGTAATGATATTATATTAGATTATGCTCCATCATACGATGATATTAAAATTGGCACTAAAGTATTAGCTAAATTAGGGTTTCAAGACTCT